>Ga0255773_10000215_pt1 | contig 61544 bp, 65 predicted proteins | sample 011ome_17_FD_179971 | JGI IMG/M metagenome (GOLD analysis project Ga0255773, IMG submission 179971) | Coastal salt marsh microbial communities from the Groves Creek Marsh, Skidaway Island, Georgia - 011502XT metaG (version 2) | ecosystem: Environmental > Aquatic > Marine > Intertidal zone >... | reverse complement strand
TAATTCACGCGTTCGGTGACTAAGAGCTTCTCGCTAGCCTCCGCACAGCCGTGCAGAAACACCCAGCGCGCGGGGTCGATACCCAAGCGCTTCGCTTGTCCAACAGAGGTCATTACCACCGCTGCACCCTGATCGACTCCGTCCATCGCATTCATCCATTTGGGATAAGGGAAGCCAATGAATCGATTCTCTGCACTAACACTCGAAAGCGCTTGCGGGCTGCGCCTTGTGCCATATAAGGCGAAGGGATTTTCCGCAGCAACGGCGGTAAACGGCGCAAACAGTTCTCCCATCGCGAGGAGGTGCTGCGTTACGGAATTGCCAAGCCTGCCGCGAATCGCATTCTCGAAGAGAGGATAGGTGTTAACTGGGACGCCAATGCCATGCTTAAACTCATGGGGGGTAGCGAGTGCGGGGCCTATGCCGCGGTCCTCCAAACTGCCTTTATCCTCCTCTTGCCAATCTAATGTAATACCCGCGCGGAGTGCTCTCTGGGCTGTTTTTATCGCTTCGGAACCAGTAATGAGCGCAACGCCCACCTCTCCGCCTGCAATGCGACGAGCCATCTCATTGATCATTGTTTGAGGAGTGTTGCCGCCCACATGACCATAAATAGCCCTGACCGGATTCGCGTTTATTCTGCGGGCGACTGCGCGTGGTGGGTTCTCAGCGCGACCGAAGGGATTGGGCATGCGCGGGCGATTGAACGAGTCGGGGAAAATACGAATCACAGCAAGGGTATCGATTTGCTGAGCAAGAACCTGGAAAGCAAGCCCTGTATCGGCTAGCGCAGCGCGCGCGGCCTCCGCAGCGATGCCCATCGGTGAGAGCGCCTTGAGTGGGTCTTCTTCACGGCCGGTAAACTGTCCCGCCCCGATGAGAATAGGCGTGTTGTCATGCATTTTTTCGCTCCGCGTAAGCCCTCGTCAGAGAACTAAGAGATAGATATACCATCCGATGGCTAGCGATTCGTTAAAATTTGAAGCCACTCTTGCCTAAACTGACGCTGCCTTGTAAAAAGGTAACGCAGTTAGACAAATTAGTCGTCAAAAAATCCATAGTTCAGTTTCAACCAGTCAATAAAATCGTACAAAAAAACAAAAGAGAGTCAGACGATGCAAAAAAGGTCTCCGAAGAAGCTAACCGCACTGGGTATTGCGCTTTCCTCAGTGTTACTTACTGTTGTTTCTCTACTTACACCCGCAAGCCTCGCCGTTGAGCTGAAGGGTGGTTTTGAGATAGTTCAGCTCGCTGATATGAAATGGGATGAATCGAGCGACCGCGTGCAGCAGAAAATACTGTATGGCAACCCCGCCGACGAGGGGCTATATATTATTCGAGTTCGCTTCCCGGCAGGGGGCACAAGCCGTCCTCATTTTCATTCACAGGACAGATTTGTCACCGTCATCGAAGGGGTATGGAATGCCGGCACCGATGCAAGTCACGATATGGCGGCAACAACCCCGATTCCAGCTGGCGGTTTTATGCTCCATCCAGCTGGCGCGGTACACTATGACGGATCTCGTGGAGGCCCCGTGGTCGTCGAGATTCGCGGTTTCGGTCCCGTCTCAACTACGAGCGTCGATATTCAGCCGTAAAGGCAGTGAAATTCCCTGTTTTAGCCCCCTGCAGCCTCGACCTAGAGGCTGCAACTCTTTATAGTACGCACCTTCTGCAAATCCCCGATTAAGAACCCACGGCGAACACCTGCTAGAGCATCGTTCAGCCGTTAAGAAAGGAACCCTCTCAGTGATCACTGCCGCAAACGTCACCATGCAATTCGCCGCCAAACCCTTATTCGAGAATATTTCGGTCAAATTCGGCGACGGTAACCGCTACGGCCTGATAGGCGCGAATGGCTGCGGAAAGTCGACGTTTATGAAGATTCTCGACGGCAGCCTGATACCGACGGCGGGTAACGTATCCACAACGCCAAACGAACGCGTCGGCAAGCTCAATCAAGATCAGTTCGCATTCGAAGAGTTCTCAGTAATCGATACTGTCATCATGGGGCACAAGGAGCTATGGGAGATTAAGCAAGAGCGCGACCGCATCTATTCTCTGCCGGAGATGACAGAGGAAGATGGGATGAAAGTCGCCGATCTCGAAATCCAGTTCGCCGAGCTTGACGGCTATAGCGCCGAGAGCCGGGCAGGCGAACTTCTGAGCGGCGCCGGTATTGCTGAAGAGCTTCATTTCGGGCCAATGTCTGAGGTCGCACCTGGCTGGAAACTCCGTGTCCTTCTCGCTCAGGCCCTGTTCTCTGACCCCGATTTACTCCTGTTAGACGAACCGACAAACAACCTCGACATCAATGCAATTCGCTGGCTCGAAGACGTACTAAATCAACGCCGCTCTACGATGATTATCATCTCGCACGACCGGCATTTCCTTAACGCTGTGTGTACACATATGGCGGATATCGACTACGGCGAACTGCGCGTATACCCCGGCAACTACGACGACTTCATGATCGCATCGACCGCCGCGCGGGAACGCCTGCAGTCAATCAATGCCAAGAAATCTGCGCAAATAGCTGACCTTCAGCAGTTCGTGAGCCGCTTCTCAGCTAATGCTTCTAAAGCCAAGCAAGCGACGTCGCGGGCGAAACAGATTGAGAAAATCCAGCTCGAAGACATCAAGCCCTCAAGCCGCGTTAGCCCCTATATCCGTTTCGAGCAGGAGAAAAAGCTGCATCGACAGGCGGTCGTCATAGAAAACCTGGCTCACGGCTTCGACGGCGAGACGCTCTTCAAAGACGGAAATTTAATAATTCCCGCCGGTCAGAAAATGGCGATTATTGGCGAAAATGGCGCAGGCAAATCGACTTTCCTCCGGTGTTTGGTCGACGCTATTAAGCCCAATGAGGGAAAGATCACATGGGCAGAGAATGCAAGTATTGGCTACTGCCCCCAGGACAGCACGGAAGATTTCGATAATGACATGACGATCTTCGAATGGATGACCCAGTGGCGCAAACCCACTCACGATGACCTAATTGTCCGCGCGACGCTGGGCCGACTGCTTTTCCCTGCCGATGACGCAAAGAAAAAAGTGAAGGTGTGCTCGGGAGGCGAGAAGAATCGTTTGCTATTCGGCAAGATGATTATGCAAGATCACAACGTGCTAATCATGGACGAGCCGACCAACCACATGGATATGGAAGCAATTGAAGCGCTTAATCTTGCGCTAGAATACTATGAGGGTACGCTCATTTTCGTCAGCCACGATCGCGAGTTCGTCTCCTCACTGGCTGAACGCATTGTCGAGATTAAAGACCAAAAGCTCAACGACTACCAAGGCAGCTACGACGACTTCCTGGCAACGCAGCTGGCGGCAAAGTAATTCTCGGGTAAACGTCTTTGAGGTTCTCCCTATGCGCTATACTGGAAAGGAATGAATAACGCTCAAGACATCCTGCAATCAGTCTTCGGATTCCAGTCCTTCCGCCCGCCCCAAGACCAGATTATTGACTCAGTCATCGCCGGCGATGACGCCATGGTCATCATGCCCACCGGTGGCGGCAAGTCGCTTTGCTATCAGATTCCCTCCCTCGTGCGTGAGGGATGCGGCGTCGTGGTATCGCCACTTATAGCGCTCATGCAAGATCAAGTTAACGCCCTAAAGCTCCTCGGTGTTCGAGCTGCGTTTCTAAACTCGACTCTTGATGCGTCCGAAGCTGCCGAGATTGAAGCGGATCTTCGCGGCGGCGCTCTGGACTTACTCTATATCGCGCCCGAACGCCTTAACCAAACTCGCACCATCGCGCTTCTCCAAAGCACAACTATTTCTCTATTTGCTATCGACGAAGCCCACTGCGTTTCACAGTGGGGACATGATTTCCGCGCCGACTATTTACAACTTTCTATGCTCGCAGAACTCTTTCCGGAGGTGCCTCGCATTGCACTTACAGCGACCGCCGACGAGCGTACGCGAGGCGAGATCATCTCCCGACTAGGCTTAGAACACGGCGGACACTTTATAGCCGGCTTCGACCGCCCAAACATTCGCTACAGAATCGCCCTAAAACACAATGCCAAAACGCAGCTCCTTAAATTTCTAAAAGAAGAGCACCCGCGTGACGCCGGAATCGTCTATTGCCTGTCGCGCAAAAAAACTGAAGAGATTGCGCACTGGCTGACACTGCAGGGTTTTAATGCGCTGCCCTATCATGCAGGCCTTCCGACACAGACCCGTGCCACTCATCAAGCACGCTTTCTGCGCGAAGAAGGTGTTATCGTTGTGGCAACAATTGCATTCGGCATGGGTATTGATAAACCAGACGTCCGCTTCGTTGCGCATTTAGATCTACCAAAGACTGTCGAGTCTTACTATCAGGAAACCGGCCGTGCCGGGCGAGATGGCATGCCTGCAGATGCGTGGATGGTGTACGGGCTACAAGACGTGATTAAGCTGCGGCAGATGATGGCGACCTCCGAGGGAAGTGAGGAGCACAAACGCGCCGAACAGCATCGACTTAATGCCATGCTAGGCTTCTGCGAAATCACCTCCTGTCGACGTCAGGCGCTTCTCGCCTATTTCGACGACCATCTGCCCGACCCCTGCGGCAACTGCGATACCTGCCTCGAGCCGGCGGACACTTGGGACGGCACGGAGTCGGCACGTATGGCGCTTAGCACTGCCTATCTCACGGGCCAGCGCTTCGGGGTAAATCACTTAATTGATGTTCTCCGTGGCTCCGAGGGCGAGAAAATATTCCAATTTGAGCATCACAAAATCAGCGTCTATGGCCTAGGCAAAGACTTGAGTAACGACCAGTGGCGGTCGGTCTTTCGGCAACTTGTTGCTCGCGGATTTCTTAGCGTCGACCTCGAACGTTTTGGCGCTCTCAGGCTAGAGGAACGCTGCCGCCCCCTGCTGCGAGGGGAGGAAAAAATCGAGCTGAGACGAGATTTAAAGCAGAAAACAACCAAACACCAAACCCGAACGCCGTTGCCAAACGATATCGATATAGCTCTCTGGGAAGCACTTCGCGACTGCCGCCGTGGTTTCGCAGAAGAGCAAAACGTCCCCCCCTACGTCATTTTTCACGACAGCACCTTGCAGGAAATGTGCGTGCTGCTTCCCTCAACGCTTGAGCGTCTAGCTGAAATCAGCGGAGTAGGCGAGCGAAAACTTGAAAAATATGGTCCAGCCTTCGTCAGTGTGATTAATCAACACCTCGTTAACTAGGTAGATTTGCAACATTCGGTCACAATTCAGCCGTTGCTTTACTTAGCGGCAATTGGCAACCTTTAAAGTTACCTTACTCGTTGCAGGAGCGAGAAACGATGCGTACCTTCTCTATGTTTGCCCCTATTAAGATGGCTCTTCTAGTAGCCTTGAGTTCGAATACTTGGGCGGCCGAGCATGAATCGGTCGGCACTTTCGATTTCCCGACATCGGGTTCGCCACAGGCACAGGCACATTTCGAACTTGGCGTTGGCTATCTCCACAGTTTCGGCTTTATCCAAGCCCAACGTGAATTCAAACTCGCACAAGAAATCGAACCTGACTTTGCAATGGCATACTGGGGCGAAACGTTTACCTATAACCATCCATTTATTGGTGAGTGGGATAATCAGTCTCCGATGGAAGTACTCAATCGACTCGGAGCAACAAGTGAAGAGCGACTCGCAAAGGCACCTACCGAGCGTGAAAAAGGATTTATCCGTGCAGCAGAGGCCTATGCCTTCACACCCGGCTCTGTTGGCATGCGTCGCACAGCGTGGATGAACGCCATGCAAGACGTCTATGCCCAGTTTGGCGACGACGATGAAGTTGCAGCTTTTACCGCAGTCTCGATGCTCGCGGGGGCGACGGTCGCGGGCGACGCCAGTGAAAGGCTCAACATGCGTGCAGGTGCTATTGCTCTCAAGCTGTTCAAGAAAAACGAGAACCACCCTGGCGCAGCGCATTATGTCATCCACGCATTTGACGACCCCATTCACGCGCCGATCGCGCTCGAAGCCGCCTACAAGTATGCTGACATTGCGCCAGCAGTAGCCCACGCACGCCACATGCCCACTCACATTTTTATTCAGCACGGGATGTGGCCAGAGGTCGCAAAGTGGAATGTCTCAGCATTCGATGCCGGTGCCGCACTGTGGAAGCCAGGAGACAGACCTAACGATCAAAATCATGCCGCTGACTGGGGTCAATATGGTGATCTACAGATGGGCAATGCTGCACGATCAGCCTGGTGGATCGAACGCGCTGAAAAAGTGCTTCGAGATAACCCTAACGATACCCGCTCTGCGGCTACGCTTAAAACCATGCGCGCTCGTCATATTATTGAAACGCAGCAGTGGCAGACACACGACCTACACGACGAGCTTGACGCCGCCGAGCTGCTCGCACTTGGGATGAGTGCCTCTGCGCTGGGGCAGCATATACTCACCGCCAGTGTGGCCGATAGATTATTAGCGCTCGCCGATGCGAGCCCGCGTGATCAGAATTTGAGGATAATGTATCACGAAGTCGCCGGCCTCGCAGAGCTTGGCAAGGCGCGCGCGGGCGCCACAGTCGACGTAAGTTTGCAACAATCGGCTGTCGAGCATTTTACAAACGCATTAGAGATAACAGCGACGCAGCGTTTACCTAATGGTGCGGCCAACCCATTAAAACCTGCACATGAACTCGTCGGCGAGGCTATGCTCGCGAGTGGGCAAGCCGAGTGGGCTGCTGAACTTTTCGAAGAATCGCTGCTTCGTATGCCCAGGCGACCTCTGTCATTATTAGGGGCCGCTCGAAGTCACGCAGCGCTTGGCAACGTGAGTTCAGCAGCACGGCACTACGCAGAGCTTGCAAAGATACTGGCGGGTAGCGATCACTCTGCGCTGGCAGAGGCACAGTCTTTTATCGCTGATGCGCGTTAGCACTGAGCGCATTCTTGGTGAAGGCTCACGCGCGACGTCACAAATTTTGAATCTCGATAAATTAATAAAACACGAGAGTTATAGAGGAGCGCGCGATGTCTATTAGAAAGACTAATAGAGCTGAATTGAGTGCTGTGGAGCCAAAGGGAGAGTCGGCGACTACAGACTTGATGGTAGCCGGTAATGGGCTGATGAGCCGAAGACTTCTGTTGGGACTTGGGCTAGGAGGTGCAGGCCTATCTGCTGCCTCAGGAGCGCTGGGTGCGGATTTTTCGATGCCAGCGTGGTCAAAACAGCCCGGTCCCGGACCGAGTGGCTATGGGCAACCTTCTCGTTTTGTTGCCGATATTCAACGAGACCCTGGCCGCGCGAATCCCCTCTATCCTGGGGGTGGTGCGTCGCGCACGCCGCTGCATCAACTCCGCGGCACGATCACTCCCAACGGTCTGCACTTTGAGCGTCACCATGCGGGTGTTCCGGAAATCGATCCGGCAGCGCACGCTCTATTTATCAACGGCTTAGTCGAGCGCCCTGTCGTATTCGACTACGAAAGCCTTTTGCGCTACCCAATGGTTTCACGCACTCAGTTCCTAGAATGCTCTGGGAATAGCGGCGCACTGTTTCGTGACACGGCGGTAGATGGCACAGCGCAGAGCATCAACGGCTTGGTCTCATGCGCAGAATGGACAGGCATTCCGCTTTCAGTCTTGCTAGACGAAGCAGGAGTCTCGCCTGAGGCGCGCTGGGTTAGCGCTGTTGGCGCAGACGCTGCCAGTATGGGTCGCTCTATACCTCTAAAAAAAGCCGTGGATGATGTTTTAGTTGCCCTATTCCAAAATGGGGAACCGCTGAGACCCGAACAGGGCTACCCTGTGAGGCTATTCGTTCCAGGTTGGGAAGGTAATGTAAGTGTTAAATGGCTTACCCAGATTAAGCTCAGTAAAGAACCTAGTCAGTTTCGAGATGAAACAAGCAAATACACCGATACACTTGCCGACCGCAGCAGCCTGCAGTTTACATTTCCGATGGGCGTAAAATCGATTATCACCTCGCCGTCGGGGAAAATGCAGTTACAAACTCATGGCCTTTATCAAATTGAGGGTCTCGCCTGGTCGGGTGCTGGATCTATTTCCAAAGTCGAGATCAGCGCCGATGGCGGCGCAACGTGGGCAGAAGCTGCGATAGATGCGCAGGCGGGCGACAAATCCCTCGCTCGATTTAGATTGCCTTGGCGCTGGCAAGGTAATTCGGCACAACTTATAAGCCGAGCAACTGATAACCATGGAAATATACAGCCAACGCGAAACCAACTTCTTGCAGAAAAAGGCGCGCTCGCTTTCTATCATTTCAACGCTCAACAGTGTTGGGAGGTGAGCAGCAACGGTGAGGTGAAAAACACGTATGTCTAATGTCATTTTTAAATCCGCTCTCGCTTGGACGCTTTATTTCGCGCTCTCTGCTCCCTTGGCTGTTGCTCAGGATATCCTCGGCTCACCGCAGCTAGGCAAACCTGTTACTCAGATGGATCTGAGTGAACTCGATCTCATCGCCTCCAAAGAAAGTGTCTTGCCTGCTGGCAGTGGTACTGCGTTTCAAGGACGTGAAATCTATGCGGCGAAATGTGCTTCTTGCCACGGCGCAGAGGGATTGGGAGGCGCCGCTAGACAACCGCTAGTCGGTGGCAATATGAAAACAGAGGAAGCACCGACACGTACCGTCGGCAGTTACTGGCCTCATGCCTCAACGCTTTTCGACTATGTTAGGCGCGCGATGCCAGCAAATGCCCCTAAATCTCTGAGTAACACAGAGGTCTATCAGGTCATCGCTTATGTGCTCTATATGAACGGCCTTATTGATCAATATAAAGTCATTAATGCCGAAACGTTGCTAACGCTCAAGATGCCGAATGCAGGAGGGTTCATCGATATGAGCGCATCAGACTGACACCTTTTCGAGTGAGACGCGCAAAGCATTGATCTCGCTCGCTTCCCAGGGTCAACTCAACCAAGTAGACTTGCGACCCGCCGAAAACAAAGACAATAAAGTTAAAATTCTGAGAGAAAAACCCATGCCCAAGTCCGTAGCGCTGTCCCCTGCGCAAGCTCCCTTTTTCCCGAAGCTCCTTCATGTCCTAGCTGCTTTTTGTTTAATGTTCTCTGCAGCGACGACAGCTCAAGTTGGAATTAATGTGAACCGCATTAGCGCAGAGCCAACGTTCGACGATTTCGACGCGATGTCACCAAGCACGGCACTCGCGCGTTCGATGACTAAAGTTGAAAACTTTACCCAACGCCTTCCGGACGATGGCGACCCAGCCTCACAGCGCACCGAAGTCTATATTGGCTATGACCAAGAACAGCTCCATGCGATATTCCTTGCATTTGATGAGAACCCAAACCAGATTCGTGCCAATCTGTCTTCACGCGAAAACATCGACGGCGATGACATAGTCGAGATGGTCATCGATACTTTTAACGATCAGCGCGCTGCATTCGCTTTCCGCTCTACCCCTCTCGGCATGCAGTGGGATGCGCGCTGGACAGAGGGCGCGTCGATGCGAGCCGGCTTTGATACAACACTCGAAGCCGTGTGGGAAAGCGATGGCAAGGTAACCGATCAAGGCTATATGGTGAAAATGGCGATCCCGCTGCGAAGCCTGCGGTTTCTTGATCGCCCCGAACAACTATGGCGCATTCAGTTTGGCCGCATCATTCCTCGCCTGAGCGAGGAATCCTACTGGCCTCCTTACCTAATCGACATCGAAGGACGTCTAAATCAGACAGCGCTACTTAACGGTATTAGCAATGTTTCGCCGGGAAATAACTCTCAGATAATACCCTTTTTGTTCGCGCGAGAAGTCGATTCACTCAAGCCTGACGCAGTTGGCGGCCCAGCTTTTAGACGCGCCTCTGAACAAGACGTTGGAGTCGATGCCAAGTTTATTTTCAATGATTCGATGGTCTTGGACATCACGCTAAATCCTGACTTTAGCCAGGTCGAATCCGATCAGCCGCAGGTCACGGTAAACGAGCGTTTCGAGGTGCAATTTCCAGAACGTCGACCCTTTTTCGTGGAGAATGCCGACTTCTTTGCTACCGACTCGAACTTAGTATTTACGCGCCGTATTGTCGATCCTGACGGCGGTGTGCGTTTTACAGGCAAGTCAGGAGACTATGGCTTCGGTACTATTTTAATCAACGATATCGCGCCAGGTCTCAATAGAACAGAGAACGATCCTCTCAATGGTGAGAAAGCAACGATCGCAATTCTTCGCGGATTCAAAGATATTTCGACGCAAGATCGGGTGGGCTTCTTGGTAACAGACCGTGAACTAGGCGATGGTTACAACCGCGTTGCTAGCCTAGACGGTCGCTTCCGCCTCAACAATAACTGGCTTACACAGATGCAGGTCGTTGCAACCGAAAGCGAACCAGTCAATGGCGGCGAGAAAACGACGGGCTATCAACGCAATATTCAGGTCAACCGCGTTGGCCGCACAGTACAAAACCATACCCATTATATTGCGACCTCCAAAGATTTTCGCACCGAGCTAGGTTTCCAAAATCGTTTCTTCAAAGCGGACACCGATGGTCTCCATCAGCGAGTCGCATTTAATTTTTTCCCAGAGGGCACAGCGTTAAATTCTTGGAACACGACAATCTTTGGTGTTTATCTTGAAGACATCGAAGGCACCAAGCTTTTCTCTCAGTTAGGCCCGAGTTTAGGATTCAACTACGACACGACGAGTGTTAGCGCAGGCTATACAGAGTATGACGAAATACTTAGACCGCAGGATTTCTTCGGACTTGCCAGCAATCGCAGCTATAACTACGAAGATTGGACCGTCAGCATAAAGAACAACACACTCAATAGTCTGGAGTTTGATGCGAGCTATCGGTCTGGCACAAGTCTGAATGTAGTGCCAGCACGCGGTACAATGCCTAGCGTCGTAAATAGCTCAAGAGTCAGCATCGATGCTCTCTGGCGCCCTATCAATCGCTTGCGAGTGCTCAACACTTTCCTCAATACCGAGCTTGAGACTAAAAGCGGCGCCCAGGTTTTCACCAACCGAATAGCACGCAGCAACTGGAATTATCAATTTACCAAGGAATGGTCGCTGCGTTTCATTGCACAATACGATGAAACCGATGCTGGGCCTGCGACGCGTCTGATCGATGACGAAAACCTCAATTTCGACCTGCTACTGCGCTATGTGATCAATCCTTGGTCGGCGCTTTTCATCGGTTACAACACCAATCAGAGCAATTTCGACATTGTTGATATGGAAGGTGAACGTGAGCTCGTGATAGCAAACGATCTGCGCAAAGACGGTGAGCAGTTCTTTGTTAAATTCAGCTACCTGTTCCAGCGATAAAAAAGTAAGCCATCAGGTAGTGCCCTGCTCTAGAATCCTGATGGCTACTCTCCTCAAGTAACAATTTATCACACGCAATCTCAGCCTGCGGCGCTGTGCCGCAGCAGCCTACGTTGGCGAGAAAGCACGATAGGTCTATACTGAGAGCCTTATAAGCGAAGCATGTCAGCTAGGCAAAGAGATCTATTTGGCAGGATTTCACCATTGATTATACGAACTTCAGACCAGCGGAGACGCGGCTCATGACAAAGACGACATTTACGTTCAAGCATTCAACATTAAAGCAAATCAGCGCACTTACGTTTGCGCTGGCCGCGAGTGCAGCCAGCGCGCAGCCCGATGCTGCCACGCGTGAGGCATATCCGGAGATTGCTGATCTTTTTAACGCATTCGATGTGACACATGCACAGACCTTCGCCGAAATTAATAAGATCAATGAAAACGCCTACGCGAAGGAAGCCCGCGACATGCTCGAAGAACATCTCACCATGATGGCTAACATGACCATGAAAGAGATGATGGCACAGGGCATGGGGCATGGCGACAATATGCATATGGGCATGAGCATGGATAGCCCCTATGGAGATCTCGAGGTTGAGGCGCGAATAACTCTTCGCAACCTTATGCGCGAGACTTATTCTGATGAGCAGGCAGCAAATGCATTCGATGACAGTGGGGTGCTAAATCGACACACTTCGCAAGTATTTAAACACGGACGTGCTTTCGAGAATGCGCTCTTTGCTATTTACGCTGACTCCTCGATTACCGATAAGCGCGCCGCTGTAGAAGCTGCAATTGCAGACTACAAGTCTGATACCCGTCATTCAGTTGCACTGACACCCAAAGACACCACTCTGCTCGTAAACCACCCCCAAGCGAATGCATTCAAGACTGCATTTCCGCGCCTAAGTGGCTTTCTCTGGACTCAACAATGGCTACAACTTGCTTCGCTAGAAGCGATCATCCGTGACAGTGTCGACGATCAATTCAGCGGCGGCATTGACGTGGTTATGGAGCGCTTCGAAAACAAGATAGGCTCGGCAGGCGGCATGAGTATGTATCCTGCACCATCCGAGCTACCAATGGCCGCTGCGATTGCACCTGATCTGTACAGTCAATCGCCCGAGGCAACGATCATCCTGGATAATCTCAACGTTCTCGAAACGCTCGTCGCTGATATCATGTCCTATCCAAATCTTGATAACCGCGCTGAACTAATCGATGCAGCAGTTGCACGTTTTACTGATAACGAAACAGATAATGTGTTGCCCGAAGAGTACCTACTGTTCGCTTTACGAGGTGGAATCTACAATCAAGGCGGCCCCGCAGTAGGCGAGCTTTCTCAGTCTGAGCGCAATCGTTCACGTGAGGCGATGAACATGCAACACGCGATGACTATGTCGAATGGTCAGTAACATCGAGCCTGCAGGCATAACCTGATAATCCCCCCTATTTTGTGCGACTCTCTATCTAGAGAGTACGCACGGGGCATAATCAAAATCCATTTAGCAATCACGCCCAGTTGATCGACATCAGCATTCCTTTGCGCACACCCTTCTATACTTTCATTGCCTACATAATTTGACTCATAGTAGGAGTGGAAATCATGTCAAGAGAAGTGTTGGATCGATACCGCTGCAATCCTGTGGCGCCGAGCTCGTCTATGAAAAGCCTCGTCCTTGCGGCGATACTGTGGCCCATAGCGAAATCTGTTGTGGGTCTCAAATGATCAAAGTACAGAAAGAGAAGGAATAGCTGTGTCACGTAGGAACTTTCTTAAAAGAGTAGGCTTTAGTACAGGCGGCCTGTTGCTATCGCCCGCCATGAGAGCAGCGCAGGCTCGAAACCCGCTGCAAATCCCAGAAAGACATGAGGGTATTACAACAAACAGTCGCGTGACTTATTCGCTTCGTGCGCAGAAAGGCTCGACCGAATTCATTCCGGGATTACAAACACCAACAATCGGAATCAATCGCAGTTACCTGGGTCCCACCCTTATTCTAAAGCGAGGCGACGATGTTGAGCTTGATGTGCATAACGCGCTTTCCGAAAAAACCACACTCCACTGGCATGGATTGCACGTTCCAGCCAAAGCCGATGGAGGACCCGCTCAGATAATCGAGCCCGGCGACAGATGGTCGCCGCGCTTCACGGTCGATCAGCCCGCTGGGACATTCTGGTACCACTCACATCTATTGCATAAAACTGGCGAGCAGGTTTATCACGGGCTCACCGGTATGATTATCCTACAAGACGAGCTGTCGGATCGTCTTCCCCTTCCCAATGACTACGGTGTAGACGATATCCCTCTCATTGTTCAAGACAGGCGCTTCAAAAGTGACGGCAGCTTCGACTATATCCGCGCACATAGCGATGTCATGACAGGTCTGTTTGGAGATAAAATTTTAGTTAATGGCACAGTCGACGCTGTCTTCCGCCCAACAACCTCTCGCGTCAGATTTAGACTTCTCAACGCGGCTAATGCACGAACATTTACCTTCGCATTTGACGACAACCGAACGTTTTCGCAAGTGGCTACTGACGGTGGACTAATGGAAAAGCCACTAGAGCGTAAGAGTCTCATACTCGCGCCGTCGGAGCGTGCAGAGATAGTTGTAGAATTTAACGCCTCAGAGCCGTGTACGCTGATAAGCCTCCCTCTGCCTGCGGGCTCTCAGTTTGCAACTCGCGGCATGATGGCGAGAATGCATAGTGGTAATGACGAACGCTTCGACCTTTTGAGAATAGAGCCTGCTGCATCGCTTCAGAGCAGCCCTGACCTTCCGAGTGTGCTTGCAAAAATACCATGGCTAAATCCATCAGACGCGGCAGTAACGCGCAAGCTCACTCTCTCCATGGCAATGGGCATGGGTATGATGGGCAGACGTGGCTCAAGCGGCGGCAATTTTTTTATCAACGGCCAAGCGATGGACATGGAAGTTGTGAATTACCGTATAAAAAAGGATACCGTCGAAATTTGGGAAATAACCAACGACTCGATGATGATGCATCCATTTCACATTCATCATTCCCAATTCCAAATACTGGACCGCAATGGAAAGCCACCGCAGGCCGATGAGCACGGTCTAAAGGATACGGTGAAAATCGGTCCAGGCGAAACCGTACGCTTTATAATGCGCTTCGAGAACTTCGCTGACCCGGACACAGCGTACATGTATCATTGCCATATACTCGAGCACGAAGATAACGGCATGATGGGTCAGTTTACAGTAGAGTAAAGACCGACTCTGTCGGTCTTTACTCGCGCGTTACTCCGCGACTAGATTTTGCAAAACCATTCCTAATAGCATCGCTCCGACGAAAAGCACTACCGAGGGGTCTAGCGTCGCTAGTGCCGTGATCGCAGGGCCAGGACAAAGGCCTCCAATCCCCCAACCAATCCCGAATAAAGCCGCACCCATCAGCAAGCGACCATCTAGGTCTGCCTTAGTAGGCAGAAAAAACTTCCGCTCGAAGAGCGGTCTCTCACGGCGTAAGACCAACCAAAAAGTCGACGCAGTGACCGTCACACCCCCGCCCATGACGAAGATTAGACTCGGATCCCAGTCTCCTGCGAGATCTAGGAAGCCTATAACTTTGCCGGGATTGACCATACCCGAAATGATAAGCCCTAAGCCAAAAAGAACACCTGATACTAGTGTAACTGCCGAATGGGCGAACATGCCGTCATGGCTGTTTTGCTCCTTCACACTACTCATACTCCTAACTCCAACAGGTGGCGGGTAACATAAACTGTGATGAAGCCAAATAACATAAACGTCACAGTAGCGGCGAAAGAACGCTTTGAAAATCGCGCAATCCCGCAAATACCATGACCACTGGTACAGCCGCTCCCAAGACGCGTACCAAAACCAACCAAAAGTCCTGCAATGACGAGTAGTTCGGGACTGGCTTGAGTTTCGATTGTAATCGGCGAGCTTGAGGCGAATTGGTAAAGCAGCGTTGCGATTAGGAGACCAGCGAGAAATAAAATCCGCCAGCGCCTCTCGTCGCCGCGCGAGGAAATAGCCCCGCCTAAAATGCCGCTTATGCCGGCGATCCTTCCATTACCTGCTAGCATAATTACTGCAGAAAGACCTATGAAAGCGCCACCTATAAGCGCACTCACAGGAGTGAAATTTTCCATAATTTACCCTCATCCTATCTCAATAAAAGTTAAACTAGTGTTTTGGGTCATGCTAATAAGCTCGACTTCTAGAATTTTCCTGCCGATAACTTAGACAGGATTACGCTAGTGGTTTTAAGTCAGCAACCTCCTAACGAATCGATACTATGACTATCACGCGACGAGCTTTAAAGAAACCGCTCCTCATTATTGCGGCAAGCCTTATTGCCGCAGTGATTGGCGGCTTTGCGCTAGTGATTGCCGTTCCTGAAATGATAATAAATCCACTGGCGAAAAACATTGCTCTGTCGCAGGGTATAGTACTCCAAAAGCTAGTGATCAATGACCCCGTTCGCGCAAAAATACATAATGGAAGAAGCGCCTTTACTCTCTCAATCAAGACAGCGAATGGCACTTACGAAGGCGAGCCATTCGAGCTAATAGGTATTGAAATTACTTTCGGTTTACGAGACTTGGTTGCTGGTCGACTTAATTCAATTGCCATAGCCGAGGCAAAAATCAGAGCACTCACCAAGGCATCAGAGGTCGAAAGTCTTCTCCAACCAGCTGTGTCTGCACAGCTAGCGCCACTCTTTTCATTGCAACAGCAGCTGCGATCACTTCCAATAAATTCACTCTCCATTAAATCGATGCTGCTCACTCTTGGAACCAACGATTCCCTCTCAACTCAAATAAGTACCGAGCTCAATGTACTCAATCTGCCTGACGCGAACCCAGAGATTAGTTTAGATGCCGAGATCGCTGACAATCGATTTAGCTCGAAGGCCGGCCCACTTTCATTGACCGCGGTGCTAGTCTTGCCCGAGAAAGACAGGACGACGCTTTCTGCTAGGTTTGTCCTTGGAATAGACGAGGCTATTATCAACGGATCGGCAGAGAAGGATGCTTTTTCGCTTAGTATTGAAGCAGATTCCAGTTTCGCATCGCTTGTTAATTTATCCGCACTTATTCAGAGGATAGTTGGCACTGACACCGAACTGTCTGTCCGTGCCCCTGACGAGAAAATCACCCTTGCAATCGAGGCTAAAGGCGAGCAGCTGTCTGCTAGGATTACCCCGACAACGCTTGAGGTAAGCACGGCGCTTCTTCAGGATGCGGTGAGCAGAATTTCGGTGAGCAACACTTTCGTAACCTGCACAAGACTCGAACGCTGCACAGGTGAACTTACCCTCTCGATGATTACCGAATCAAGCGGAGACGCGTGGTTTAGCATACCGATGAGTACTGGATCCGAGGCTCTCGCTCCGGCTGCTGATAATGTGAAACAGAGTCGTGACAACCTTTTGCAGCTAAAAACGCTGTCAGTTGAGCTGCCTCTGGGTTTTACCTTTCAAGCGGGCGAGAGCGACTTTTTCTCACCACTGTCGCCACTCTCGCCACCACCAACCGTTCGACTCGGCCCGTGGCAAACCGACAGTGCCTCGGGAGAATTCGAATTCGAGCTTGGTGATTTTAATGCTCACTTGGGCAGAGTCAGCTCCCTTCGCGGCAATGTCGAAAGCACACTCGCCAGTATTAACCTAGCAGGTTTAGCGCTTAAAAATCTGCGGCTTACTGCCTCAATAGCCGTAGACTCACTCGATGCCAACGTTGTTGCTGAACTCGAAATGGATAGCGCGCCCGTCGCCGGTGCTTCTATCGCGCATAGCTTCGCCCGCAATACGGGTAGTTTAGATCTACGCGTTGAGCCCGCTGAGTTTTCACAGGAATCCTCCCTGTCGTCTCGCCTGGGTCTAGCTAACCTCGAAACACCTGGTGGGCCGATCGATATCCTAGCCGGGACGTTTGAGATGCGTGCAGATCTCGGTTGGAGCCGCCAACAGAGTGGCGATTGGATACTGGGAGGTCCGCTTGTGGCAAAAATTGATGGCCTAAGCGGTTTTGCTGCTGAGACGCTCTTCGTTGCTGCGAGCACCGAGGTTTTCTCCGAGGTGTCTTACTCACAAGAGTCTATGTTGACGCTTTTCAACGCTCGCTCAGCACCCTTGTCGATTTCGCGTCTCGATACTGGTTTGGTTCTCGAAAACATACTACTGGATTACCAGTTCGCTTTGACACCAAGCACCTATGAATTCACGGTAAGTGGTGCGCGCGCAGATTTTCTAGGTGGTGAAGTTGCTATTCCTACTCTCAAATTGAGCGATTCATCGCAAAGTCTAAATCAAGAACAAGGGGTAGACATTATCCTAACCGGCGTCGATCTCGCCTCCATAGTAAAGTTGGCAGATTACCCACAGGTCATCGTAGAAGGTACGGTAAGCGGTTATATACCCCTCAACTACACGCGAGGGGAGAAAAGCATGACTGTGACCGTTAGCGAGGGGTTAATCTCTGCGCTAAAACCTGGTGGCAGCATTCGCTATACCCCAGTGGGAGGCATCACTAATAGTAATCAGAGTTTGCAGCTTGTGAACGAGGCGCTTGCGAATTATCAGTTCTCAACCTTGGATACAACGCTGGAACTGGATAAGGCGGGAGAGTTAAACCTTGGCGTTGTGCTATCTGGTGTCAATCCAGACATGAATGCAGGCCAAGCGATTAACCTGAATGTGACTATAAACGATAACCTATACACGCTACTCAAAAGTCTTCAAGCGAGCCGCACGCTCACTGACGAACTCGAGCGAAGACTCGAAAACTAATACCCATTAAGCTCGGGTTAAGAAGCTCAGACTATGCTTGACACACAGAGGCTCGAAACTAATTTTCCAGCCATAAAAAACAGGCCCGACCCTGAATCTCAAAAGCATGAATCGAAGAAATCGAGAATCAGAAAATATAGACTCTAATACCTAGAGACTAAAACCTAGAGACCACTAGTAAAAAACCAAGAGAGTCAGATATGCGATACGCCTACACCAAGACACTAATTACCTTATGCCTATTTTTTGCGAGCTGTACACCGACCGTCCAGGTCGCCGTCCCAAACGAGCCCATTACTATTAATCTTAATGTGCGTATCGAGCATGAAATCAGGGTTAAAGTTGAGCAAGAGCTCGACGGCATTTTCAGCGCCGACAGCGGCCTCTTCTAACTCAAACTTACTAAACAATTATCAAGTATTGCGACTCAGAGGAAAGAATACGAGATGAAAAAGTACCTAAGAAATATCACAAGAACCTTCACGCGCAGAGCCTGTCTAGTGCTATTACTAACGCTTTCACCGATTGCGCTCGCCGACGCGTTGCAAGATGCGAAACAGGCGGGGATAGTGGGAGAGCAGCGCGACGGTTTCCTGGGCGCGGTTTCTGGCAATCCAAGCCGAGAGATTCAAGCATTGATCGAACGAGTCAATCAGGAGCGCAAGGCGCGCTACGAAGAGATTGCGAAGAAGAACAATCTTTCGCTGCAGCAGGTCCAAGCGCTCGCTTTCGAACAAGCGCAACAGGCAACACAGGCTGGCAACTATGTGCAAGACTCACGCGGTGCCTGGGTTAAAAAATAGACTCTAGCTCACATCATTCAGGTTCGCCTGATAGGTTTCGGTAAGCATCTTTACCGCAATCAGCGATAGCAGTGAGGCGCCAGCTATATAGACGGATACCCAAACAATGTCGTATTCGACCCAAAGTATCGTCGCAATGGTTGGCGCGAAAGCGCCGCCCACAATAGCGCCAATCTGATAGCCCAGAGAGGCACCAGAGTAACGAACCTCGGTACTGAAAAGCTCAGTGAAGAACGCCGCTTGAGGGCCATACATCAAACCCAGAAAGGAAAGGCCTCCGCTGATACCGAGAACAACCAGCCAAAATTCACCGGTATCTATCAGCGGGAACAAGGCGAATGCCCAAACGCCGGTCAGCGCTGCACCTAGCATGAATATCCCGCGGCGACCGTGACGATCCGAATACCACGCCGCCCAAAACTGAGTGGGTATTTGAATCGCGGAGGCAATAAGGACTGCGAACAGCATTGTGTCCCGTGGAATTGCAGCACCGTTTGCATCCCCCCCGTAAGCAAGAACGAAACCAATAAGAATGTAGAAAGCAACTTGTATCGAAAGGAAGGCGCCAGCTGCCAGCGCAATACGTTTGGGGTATTTAATCAACGCTTCGATTATGGGAGAACGTCGCACTATCTTAGTTGGCGACTCAGCATCGCGCTTTTCTTTAATCGCCTGAAGTTCCTTGAACGCAGCAGTGTCTTCTAAGTGTAATTGCACATACATACTTATCCCGATAAGTAGAATGCTAGAAATAAATGGCACGCGCCAACCCCAATCCATAAATGCTTCTTCGGATACCGACGAGCTAATTAGAATAAAGGCTATATTGGCGAGTATCACGCCAACCGGTGCCCCAGCTTGCGCATAGGCCCCGTAGTAGCCGCGCTTGTCGGCTGGCGCGCTCTCGGTAACAAGCAGCATCGCGCCGCCCCACTGTCCGCCAATCGCTAGGCCCTGCGCAAAACGAAGAACACAGAGGATAATCGGTGCCGCAACACCAATAACTGCGTAGGTAGGCAACAATCCGATAAGCGTTGAGGAAATGCCCATCATCCACAGGGCTATAATCAGCGTCTTTTTGCGACCCACCCGATCACCAAAATGGCCGAACACAATACCGCCGAGTGGTCGTGCAATAAAGCCGAACGCAAAGGTACCAAACGACAGCACAAGGCCAATGGTCGGGTCGCTGTCCGGAAAAAAAGCACTAGGGAAAACTAACGCCGCGGCAGTGGCATAGAGAAAAAAGTCATACCACTCGATACTTGTCCCTGCCAGCGCTGTTAATGCAACTTTGCGCATGCTCGTTTTAAGGTGAAATTGGTCAGGCTGCGCCTTAGGTTGAAGCTCGCTCATAATGCACTATCCTTCTATTCTTGTTGTTATACTTGGCCTTAAACAAAGGAATGTTAATATCAGTTCAAGATCTGAGCATACCAGTATTCTGGCATTTTCACTCACTGCAGGTGACAGACTGACGCGGCATACTCAGTGCGCCTGATTTACCAAAAGGGATTATCACAATGGCCTATGAAATCGTGCGACTGGTGCATTTTGTGGCTCTGTTCGTCGTTTCTGCAACGGTGCTCATCCACTATATCGCCTTTGCACCCGAAATCACCCGAGAAGATGCGCGAAACCTCTACAAAGTTGACTTAGCCTTCTGGGCTGCAAGTGTGGTGGCTCTCATGGCGGGTCTTATACTTTGGCTTGGCGTTGGTAAGCCTGCGAGTTTCTATAGCCCCAATTCGCTCTTTCATACCAAGCTTGGCTTATTCTTCGGGATGCTAATTTGCTCGATACCTGCGACAAAATTTTTTCGTCTAGAGGGTCGCCGTGATGAAAGCGACGACGATGCTGACGTAAAAATAGAAACACCAACTTTGTCGCGCTCATTGGTGCGCGGAAAGTTTCTTACTCTCGCCGTTATCTTCATCTGCGCCTATCTCGTTGCACGGGGCGTAGGTCTGTAATGCGACGCTTGCGCGCGTATGTTTTGGCAATTTGCCTTGGCCACGTCGCCTCTGTTGACGCTCAATCGCCTGCGCCTGAGCAGGCTCAAAATGTCGCCAACACGGGAACTTATAAGTCCTCTGACCTGCCAAGTAATAACATTCCTGACGCCTGTTCTCCTGCGTCTAGCTCCCAACACGAACTGGATACCGACGCCCTCTCTCATGCTCTCATCTCACCGAGCAGAGAGGTAACGGACTACCTGCGCGATGAGACACGAAAGCCAATTCAAACACTTACGTTTTTAGGACTTAAACGCGGCATGCGTGTACTCGACCTCTACGCTGCCGGGGGGTATTACACGTTTATACTTGCCAAGGCTGTGGGTGAAAACGGCTGCGTTATTGCGCAGAACACCCAGCGAGGTCTAGCCTTCATCGAAGATCGACAGGCGATAACTCAGGGAGAGGCGCTAGAGACAAAAATTCGCGCGGGGAATTTAACCAATGTCGTACAGCTGATTACGCCAACGACTGCGCTTGGCCTCGCGCCCGAGTCACTCGATTTTATCCTTCTGACACTGACGCTTCATGATTACGCCAACCCTAATCCTGAGCGCGCTAAGGCGCTGCTCGCAACGCTTTACTCGCTGCTGCGCAGTGGCGGGATCCTTGGCGTAAGCGATCATATCGGCGATACGGGCAACAACAACAGCGCCCTGCACAGGATGCCCCAAGAACAAGCAATGGCGCTCGCACGAGAAGCAGGGTTCGAGGTGACAACGAGCGATTTATTGAACGTTCATACAGACGATCACAGCCGTAGTATTTTCGATCCACGGCTCGCAAGAAATACCGATCGTTTTCTCCTACGTTTACAAAAACCAGAACGATAGCTCATTTTTCCACCCCTGCAGATGACTACTCATCTCGTGCAACTACGATACACAGCAGTTACACTCATTGCATACCCGCATTCGACTCGACAGCAAGCACCTCAGCAACACAAGACTTGAACAGGAGACGACGATGAGAACAAACCACAGAGCAGCATTAGACTCGCCATCACGTTTAGAATTTCGCCTAACTTGCGTGCTTAGCTTAGCGGCGGTGACTTGGCTGTTAAGCCAACTCGCTTTTGCACAGAGCGAAGCTTTTAACGTCCCCCTAACTCCCGACGGCGTACCCGACCTGCAGGGAATTTGGACAAGTAACACGATCACGCCATTGGAGCGCGATCCGCGGTTTGGCGATACGCTCGTCCTTACTCGAGAGCAGGCAATGGAATTAGAGCGCGCAGTCGCTGAGTATAGTGCTATTGCCGACGCACCGAGCGACCCGAATAGAGGCGCACCCGACAAAGGTACAATCGAACTCGCCGATAGCTACAATAATTTCTGGTTCGACGACGGCACACGCGTCGCAGAATACAATGGCGAATACCGCAGCTCACTAATCAGTGCGCCGAGCAATGGGCGAATCCCCGCCTACACCCCGGCCGCGCGGTTACGCATCGACACGGCAGAGGCGCAAAGAGCCGAAATGGGGGCCTATGCTGGCCCCGAATCACGACCGCTTGCCGAACGCTGTTTGCTCTCATTTAGCTCAAGCGGCGGGCCGCCCATGCTTCCTATCCTCTACAACAACCATTATCAGATCGTTCAGTCGCCTGGTTATGTCATGATTCTGGTTGAGATGGTCCATGACGCACGTATCATACGAATCGATAAAGGGTCTTTACCCGAAAATCATCAGCGCTGGCTCGGCGATTCTGTCGGCCACTGGGAGGGCAACACGCTCGTGGTGACGACCAGCAAATTTAATCCCAGCCAGCGCTTTCGAAACTCGTCAGAGAACTTTAAAATCGAAGAGCGCTTCACTCGCGTCGGCGAGGATCGAATCAATTATGAATTTACGGTAAGCGACCCCGATACATGGGTTGAGGAGTGGTCGGCTCAGATTCCCATGAACCGCACCGATGAGAAAATGTATGAATACGCCTGCCACGAAGGCAACTACTCATTGCCGGGCGTGCTAGCCGGCGCGCGACGTGACGAGGCAACTGCGCCGTAATCATTCAGCGAATAGGATGAATGCGCCCAAATTAAAAAGACAAGGCATTAACCAAGAAGAGCGACTATGAACCAACACGACGACGGACAGAACAATCCAACCCATATCGACACGCTGTATGCTGCAGACCCGATCGCGGCTGATCGGCAGCTCTGGGGACGAGAGACTAGTGCGCTCAGTCGTCGCGGTTTCCTAAAAAAGAGCGGCTTAGTGGCAATGAGTACCGCAATCGGCGCCGCCATCCCCTTTGCGCGCTTTATGCCGTCTGGCTTAATTCCTGCTGCCTTCGCAGCCGAAGGCAGCAGCACGCGGATAGAGGGCAAGGAAGGACTTATCGTGCTTAATGAGCGTCCACTCAACGCCGAGACCCCAGCACATTTGCTCGATGATTCAGTAACACCGAGTAAATACATGTTCGTGCGAAACAATGGCGTGCCGCCAGAAGCCATCGACGTTGACAATTGGACGCTTGAAATCGCCGGTGAGTCTTGCGTAAACCCGCTCAGCTTTTCGATCGCCGAACTTAAGCAGCGGTTCGAAGAGGTCACTCTACAGCTGCAATTAGAATGTGGCGGCAACGGGCGCAGTGAATTTGTGCCGGCAACAAGCGGCAATCAGTGGACGACTGGCGCCATCGGCTGTCCGACCTTCACCGGCGTGCGTCTACGAGATGTGCTGAATTACTGTGGGGTAGGCGCCGATGCAGAGTATGTCGGCTACTACGGCGCAGACACGCACCTGTCTGGCGATTCCGGCCGTGAGCCGATTTCCCGCGGCGTCCCTATTGCTAAGGCACTAGAGCGCGAATCCCTCATAGCCTGGAAGATGAATGGCGAGGACCTGCCCTTGCAAAATGGCTACCCGCTGCGTCTAGTCTGCGCTGGCTGGCCAGCATCAGTCTCTGGGAAATGGCTCAAGAAACTTGTCGTGCGCAACCAAGTGCACGACGGCGAAAAGATGGCGGCACCCTCCTATTCTGTGCCAAAGCAGCCTGTGGCACCGGGCAGTCGAGTGCCAAACGAAGACATGAAAGTCATCGAGTCGATGCCGGTGAAATCGCTTATTACCTTCCCTAAATCCGGCATCACACACGATTTACGCGAGCGCCTAATCGTCCGCGGCCATGCCTGGGCGGGAGACGATCAGGTGAGCGGCGTCTACCTCTCGATCGATTTTGGCGCAACCTGGCTGCCGACTGGCGTCAATTCACCTGCCAATAGACTTGCTTGGCAGGATTTTAGCGGATGGATTCAATTCCCCCAGCCTGGATACTATGAGATTTGGGCACGCGCGATGGACATGCAAGGGCGTTCCCAGCCGCTTGTAATCCCCGGCTGGAATCCACGCGGTTATCTGAACAACACCGCTCACCGAATAGCCGTACAGGTGGTTTAAAGGAATGATTATTAGGAAAACAACATTAGGCATTTTGCTCAGCATTAGCGCGCTCGGCATGAGTCCAGGCGTCACAGCTCAAACAACCGACGTCTTTGTCGAAGGCACCGGCAGGGATACCGTGCAGGCGACTTGCACCCGTTGCCACAGTGCAACCCTGGTGACACAAAATTCGGGCTCGGAAGAGGTATGGAGGATTCGCGTGAAACTGATGCAAACAGCCCACGGTATGCCTGCAATCGACGAGCCTACCGAGGCGACGATTGTGAAATATCTCGCGACCCATTACGGACAGAAAGCCGCGGCGAGAAGAGCAGCTCTCAAGCCCGAGTTCATGCCGAAGAACCCCTATTCGCAAGAGCCTGCGGCTGACTAATAAGCCACCCGCTAACGCGCTGCCTACTTTCAGAGAAACCAAAGAGCGTAATGAATAATCAACTATCCATGTTCGGCGAACCCGAGAATAAGTCCGCTCCTAAAATTACCAAGGTCTCGCTTTCTAAGACGATCCCCGCGTCTGCGGAAAAACTCTACGACCGTTGGCTCATTCCAACATTCGCGGGCAATTGGATGTTTGGTGAACACATGGGCGACGACGGCGTCGGCGACATGAATAACGAAGTTCGTCCAGGCGGGGCGTTTAGCTACACAGTCATTCGCGGTGGCTGCGAAGTAGTGTGCAGCGGCGAATACATAGTTATCGATAGACCCAACAAATTATCCTTTAGCTGGCACGAGAACGGCGAAAATACTGGACTCGCCATCGTCGAGATTCAGCTAGAACAGACAGATGAGAAGACCAAACTTCGCGTGACTCTGCATGTTGACCGTGCAGTTGTTGACAATCCTAGCACCATCAAGCAACAGTGGGAGCTGCGCTGCAAACGCCTTGCGGCGCAGCTGAGTAGAGTTTAACGCTCGAATAGAGTCGAAGCCTCGGCCTCGAGGCGCGTACGTTCCGCCGCAGCGGGAAGAATAAAGCCATCAGCAACGTTCTTTTCAACCACTGCATTTACCCGTTCAAGATAGTCCGCTTTAGTAGGATAGAGCGCGTTTAACGTTGCTGTATCGAACGGCTCGTGGGAGCCGTAAAGAAAACAGAATCGATTAGCACCCGTATTAAGACCCGTATTCTTGGCCGTTGGCACAGCATGTTCGGCGAGGCGAATACCGCCAAGCACATTGCCAGAGTCATCGCGGGCAAATTCGACCGTCGGGAAAGCACGTGCCAGCTGAATGGGGTCGGCGATCGGGGGAGCTACCCCATCATCAAGCCAGCGCACCATGTGTTCGAACGCCGCATTCATAACATCTCTGAAGGGTACGGTCGAATAGGCGGGCAGGTCACAACCAGAGTCGCGCGGCGTGACACCTTCAATTGACAGACCTTCCTGCTGATTCCGCACTTTCCCGTACTCTATCTCGAAAGGCACGTCGACATGGGAGCTGCCAGCAACCTCCCATTGCCTAAAATTATCTGTGTTGGGCTGCGGCGTTGCCGCGCGACGCAGCATGTCGGTCTCTGCCATAAGCTTGAAAATTTTCACCGGCTGATCGTCGCGGATGATACCGCCACCGCCATGTACGATAAATCCGTCGAACACAGGATCGAGTGTATGAATACCATTGAGATAATTAGCTAACCTGCTAGCAGACTGAGAATGACCGGTCGCTATAATCTGTCGCGCTCTCAGACCAGCCAGGATATCGACCGCACCCGCCGGCAGTGCTTGCCCCTCGCGGGCAATAGACTTAGCAACCGCTGAGAAAATATCGTACGAACTCGCATCGCCCGACACCATGCCATCGTGAGTCGCGTTTAAACCGGCATATCGCTCAGGACTCCAACTAATTATGTTATCGATTCCCATCTGCTGGGCAGAAACGAATACGTAGGCGTAGCCATTCGCGACAAGATGCTCGCCCGACTGCCACCAGTCGATGTCCTTATCCACGCCGCCGGTCACATTCATCCATTCGACGACGACTACACCATTAAAGTCAGCCGGCTGCGGTCGACGCACAACGAGGCGCGTTCGATAGCGATGCCCCTCGCTTTCGATACTCGCATCTGCCATAGGGTTATCGGAATCGGCTTTGTAAGTATTGGCAACGCCTTCTATAAAAAACTCTTCTTCTGAATAGCCATGAGCAGCAAGCTCTATCGCTGAAGCACTGTGAATGGCGTTGCGGCTCCCGCTACCAGCCGCGTCAGCAGGAATCGGACCAATGATCGTCGCGGGTGGCACTGCCTCCGCTTGCTGACTGAGAGTCGCCGCGACAACTAAAAAACCTGCAGCAAACATCACTAGGGCGCGCGAGGCTAACCCTTCGCATTGCGGTTTAAAGTTCAACATGTCGATATCCTTTAAATCAACTAAAAAGGCGGCCAGAAAACGACCGCTAATAGAGGGCTATTGCCAGCTTTTAACCAGTTCATCGTAGTCGATTGTAACCGGTGCCGGTTTTTCATTATCTAGTTTTGCCTTGGGTGCACCCGGCTGATTTAGCCAATAGTCTCGGCTCTGCGGCTCGTTTAAAAGCGGGCCGCATTCTCCTAAAACGTTAGCGCGCTGAAGACGCTGCATTAAGCGCTCTTGTGCAACAGCGAGCGCAGTCATCGCCTCCTGCGGCGTCTTGGCACCCGAAGACGCGTCGCCGATATTTTGCCACCACAGCTGCGCTAGTCGCGGATAGTCGGGGACGTTGGTTCCTGTCGGTGTCCATTGAATGCGCGCGGGCGACCGGTAAAATTCGACTAAGCCGCCGAGCTCAGAGGAGCGCTCGCTGAAGCTCTCATGTCGAATATCCGAGTCGCGAATAATAGTTAGCCCAACATGGCTCTTCTTAAGCGACACGGTCTTCGAAGTCACAAACTGTGCATAGAGCCACGCTGCCTTCGCTCGATCCTCCGGCGTCGACTTCATGAGTGTCCAGGCACCAGTATCCTGATAGCCGAGCTTTTGCCCCTCTTCCCAATAGGCGCCTCGTGGAGAGGGTGCCATCCGCCACTTAGGCGTTCCATCTTCGTTCATCACCGGCAGACCGGGCTTCACCATGTCGGCTGTGAATGTTGTATACCAAAATATCTGCTGCGCAATCGCGCCCTGTGCTGGCACTGGGCCCGCCTCGCTGAATACCATGCCCGCGGCCTCCGGCGGTGCATAGGCTTTTAGCCAATCTACATATTTGGTCAATGAATACACCGCGGCAGGACCATCGGTCGCGCCGCCGCGTTCGACAGTTGATCCTACCGGCCTGCAGCCCTCGACGCGGATACCCCATTCGTCGACGGGCAACCCATTTGGAATACCGACATCCCCTGCCCCCGCCATCGATAACCACGCGTCGGTGAAGCGCCAGCCCAACGAGGGGTCTTTCTTGCCGTAGTCCATATGCCCGTAAACTCGCTGTCCGTCTATCTCTCGCACATCGTTAGTGAAGAACTCAGCGATATCTTCATACGCAGACCAATTCACCGGCACACCCAGTTCGTAACCGTATTTAGCTTGGAACTGAGCCTTGATCGCAGGATCAGTGAACCAGTCATATCGGAACCAATACAGATTCGCGAACTGCTGGTCGGGCAGTTGATAAACCTTGCCGTCGGGACCTGTAGTGAAAGACAGCCCGATAAAGTCTTCGAGGTCGAGCGTCGGTGAGGTAACGGCGCTGCCCTCATTTAACATCCAATCGCTAAGGTTTCGCACCTGCTGATAGCGAAAGTGTGTGCCAATGAGGTCTGAGTCATTGACATAAGCGTCATAGATATTCTCGCCCGACTGCATCTGAGTCTGTAGCTTCTCGACCACATCGCCTTCGCCGATAAGGTCGTGCGTGACCTGAATGCCGGTGATCTCGCTGAAGGCTTTCGCTAGGGTCTGCGCCTCGTATTCGTGCGTGGTAATCGTCTCAGAAACCACTTTAATCTCCATGCCTGCAAACGGCCGCGCCGCGTCGATGAACCACTGCAGTTCCTCAAGCTGCTGCGCCTGGGACAGGGTCGAAGGCTGAAACTCCGGTAGCCAGCGCTGGGCATCTTCGGTGTCCGCCAAAATTACAGGAGTCAGAAATAGAGCCGCGGCTCCGACAAATAACCCTCGTTGAATTCGAGGAATCCGGGTAGAGCCTATTAGGCCCTTCAGAGAGTCGCGGGGTAACAGTGAAGACTGTATGGAAAATGGAAACGGCATGAGATGTCCTTTTTATTTACTCTTTTAATCGCGTAACGACTTCTGCTTTCCGTCTCGCGAGTGACAAAAATTTTTCGGCAATAATTTTCGGCAATAAACAGTACCGAAACAAACTAAACGAATAGAAACACAAGCAGCGCGTAGACAAGGCAAACACCAAGGCCTATCCAGAGAGAGACTGTTGCAAACGCGAGCCACCCCAGGCAAATAAACGCCGACCCCAAAAGTGACACAAAAAGTCTGTCGCCGCGTGTTGTTTCAAATCTCAGCAGCCCGATTCGAGGCGCGCCACCCGGCGAGATGAACTCCCAGAGTGTCATCAGCGTTAACAGGCCCGCAACAATGAGAAAAAACACCGCGGTCGGCTGTGTCCAAGCCATCCAAGATAAGTCCAACGGTGCCTCCATAGTGTTTATGTTACAAGTCGGTATCGCTTTCTCTTGCTATTCTGCGCACCGAGGCTAAGGGTTAAATTTACTAACCGAGCTTAGCAAAGTTTTACTCTCCGCCCAATTGTTTATAGGATGCCGAAATGGTGAAGAAATCTAAAGAAAATCAGCAGGCATCGATGGGCGTTAATCCTCTCGAGCAAGCAACGGAGATGGTGCTTGAGCCAGGCTCTTCCGCAGCCCGTTTGCCAAGTCTTGCGCAGGCCATGCTGTGCTTTGCAGGCATTATCACCGCTATCGCCGGCGGACTCTTCGGTCTCGGCATTAGCCTGCACGCACTGATGTTTTTGTGCATCATCTGGACGAGCCTTCATGCTTTTTTGCTCGGCTATCGCTATCTAGAACTCAGGACGATGATAAGCGGCGCCATTTCGCGCGCACTACCAGCAATCTATATTTTTATTCTGATCGGCATGGTAATCGCGAGCTTTATGCAAGCGGGTACGATCGCAACGCTCATGTATTACGGCCTCGCGTGGCTCTCGCCGACACTGTTTCTTGCAATTGGGATGGTTCTCTGCGCGCTGATGTCGGTTGCAACTGGCACGTCATGGGGCACGGTGGGCACGCTCGGGGTGGTGTTTATCGGCCTCGGTGAAGCACTGGGCGTCCCTTTGCCTATCGTTGCTGGGATGATTGTGTGTGGTGCGACCTTCGGCGACAAACTTTCCCCTATTTCCGACACGACTAACCTCGCCGCCATGAGTGCAGGCACCGATCTTTACCGACACATCTATTCGATGCTTTTCACCACGGTGCCGGCATTCTTGATTGCCCTCGTGATATTTCTGATCGTAGGTTTTAGTTATGAAGCATCGGCACCCGTAACCACTGAGATCGAGAAGATTCGCGACGCACTGACAGCGAGCTATTCATTGCAACCGTTTATCACTCTGCTTCCACTTCTTACCCTCGCCGTTTTGAGCGCTCGCCGAGTAAGCGCCGAAGTCACGATGTCGGCGAGCGTTTTACTCGCGACCATGATCGCCATCAGCTATCAAGGCACCGACAGCATCACAGCGCTAAACGCGCTGTGGCAGAACACGCCTGGCTCCACCGGCATCGAAAACTTGGATAACCTACTCGGTCGCGGCGGCATAGCGAGTATGAGTTGGACTCTGCTGCTCGCACTTTTCGCACTGGCCCTCGGTGGCCTTCTGCATGGCGCAAGGTTTCTCGATGTGATGCTCTCAGGTTTATTGCTCAGGCTTCGACATGTAGGCGCACTTGTTGCGACGACGATCGCCTCTGGCCTTGTCGGCAACCTAGCGATGGGCGAGGCCTATATCTCCATTATTCTTAACTGCCAGCTGTTCAAGGCAAAATACGAAAGTGTAGGACTAGATCCGGCCATTCTCTCGAGAACAGTCGAGGAAGGCTCCACTATGACTACGGGGTTGATTCCGTGGACGACAGCAGGCGCATTCTATACAGCAACACTAGGCGTGCCGGTACTCGACTACCTCCCCTATGCCTTCTTCAATTATCTCAATGCCTTCGTGGCGATAATCATGGCAACACTAGGACTTGGACTGCTGGGCTATCGAAAAATCGCCAACGCCTAGAGCCCTGCCCGATACACCTCTCGCGCCTGCTCAAACTGACCAAAAACATGCGCGCGCTCACGCTCCGATCGCCAGCCTTCCCAAGCGCCTGCAAGATTCTCTAGCTTGTCGATCCAATCCAGTGCGTATTGCGCCGAACCGGGATTTCTGAGAGCTGAGCCTTCTACTTCGAACCAAACTGGATTAGTAAAAGCCTGCGCGTAGTCGACATCGAGCGGCGCACGGTTAGCCGGCTCGCCCTCGGTGCGCACATGACACCAGCCGCTGCGCGTCACGTCGAATTCAAACTCTATATCGAGTGATTTGCCACTGCGACGGATTGGAAACGACTCGAGCGTTTCACCATTACATACGAGCTCAAGCGTTTCGAGTGCTGTAATCGAGCGTAAGCGCACTCTCAGCGACACCCGCTTGCCGGCGGCTGGAAGCACGACAGAATCGCCCGGCAACGCGCCGTCAAACGTAGCCTCGAGAAGAGGTCCCGAGCTCACGAATGCTCGCCCCGCTTTCATACCGTCGAACCATGCGCTCAAATCGAGACCCGCGTTGCCCGTGTAGACATAGGTTCTAAATGAACCAAGCAGCTTGCTCCGCTGCAGCGATGAGATCGAATCCTCTCCTCCAGTCGCTGCGATGCGCAACCCGTTATTCCACACAGCATAAAGCGGGTGAAAGCCTGCGGTGCTTGAGTCTGACCATTCCAGTGCATCGGTCGCTCCGAGCGCGGCATCGACAATAAAGCCCTTACCACCGCCAAGATTACCTAGCAGTGGATCGGTCTCGCCAAGGAAGGGATGCACGTAGCCGGTCACCGCACCCTGAGCTTTGGCCTTTAACAGCATATCGGTGTTGCTCGGGTACAGGCTCTCGATAGCCGTGCCTTCATAGCCCGTTACAAACGGGGAGATCAGGTGGTCACGCATACCGAACATAAATACGTGACCATAAAACGGTGGGCGATACTCTTGTCCTACGACAACCAACTGATCAGGTGCCGACACTGGATGTGCCCCGCCGCCAGGCACGAAATAGTGGTAGTCGAGAATACGATTGTCCTTATTAGCGACCTGTTCCAACACGAGGTCTTGATCTTCAGCGCGTGACATAAGCATCAAATTTTCGAGCGTGTTGTGCAAATTGCCCCCGTAGTTGGCGTGCACGTGAGTCGAGGCGCTGTACCACCCCTTGGCGGCCATATCGTCGAGGCGCTCGAGCGCCACATCAAGGTGCGTGACCTCACCCTCCACGACGTTTACCTTAAGCATTTGCGGCTCGAACTCGAAACCACGCACGAAGGTCAGAGTCGTCTCGCCTACGGGCAGCGTAAGTGTAAACTCACCTGAATTATGGAACACATTGTCGCCCACGTGACCCGAACGTGCGTAAGAATCCTGCGGCGCATAGAATTTCTCATCCGCCGCAACGACGTGAACACGATTAGGCATCGCATCGGCGCTGCCCACTTCGTGCACTCGCGCTTTCAACACTCCCATCGGGCGCCGATAGCGCAGCTGTGTAATTGCGACAGGTGTCAGCTTGCCTCCATACACCTCGAGCAGCATTAGCTGAGGCAAGCCATCCGCATTCGCAATGAACGCTAACGACTCACCGTCGGGTGACCAGCGCGGATGAAACGCATCGTTCTCAAAAAAGGTGAGCTTATACGGCTCGCCACCAGTCGTAGGTTGCACATACAAGTTGTTATATTGATCGGCGCTACCTGCCGTCGATGAGTACACGAAGCGTTTCCCATCTATAGAAACATCTGGACGCGTGCGATAAAGCGACTGTTCGGCGAGCACCGTGCGCGCCTTAGCAATGCCGTTCTCGACAGCAGGAACCCTGAGCACATTTCCAGACCCCAGGGGGACATTACGATTTGACACTAGTAGCAGCTCGTCGCCGTTGGGCAGCCATGCGGGGGCTATATGCATATCCCAGCGCCCGAAGTACAGCCGGCTGCGGCCAAAGTCGTTATCTCTACTTACTGCAATCGCATCGCCCTGCCAGGCACCCGCAGCGAAACCACGAACAAAGACATTGAAATAGCCATTCGGCCGAGTCGAGACATAGGCTAATTTGCTGCCATCGGGCGAGAACACAGGGTCGGTGTATATTGCATCATCGTCGGTGAGCGCGTGCACCTCTCCAGTTAGCGTGTCGAGGACCTCAAGCTGAATTCGCTCGTGCGCGTAATCTGCGGTATAAGCGAGCCAGCGTCCATCGGGCGAAAAGTCTGGCGAGGAGAGATAGGCGTCGCTGTGCACTAGCTCGGTCGCGACCCCCGTCGCTATTTCAACCCGCCATAGGCTTCCCTGCATCGCGACTGCGACACTTTTGCCGTCAGGCGACCACTCGGGCGCCCAAGGCGTGGAGCTCGGCGCAGGCGGAAAATAAAAATTGTGCATGTAATTGCCACCACTGCGTGCATGGGGATAGGCCTGAGCTGCAAGGGAACCCGCGAGCAACAGAGAAGAGAGAAACGCTGAGAGTTGGCGAATGGATAACATTGCGGCTGCGGAGTAACGGAGAAACGAGTGCCTGTTTTTCATTGATCTATCCTCGTTTTGACTTTCAGAGCGAGATTCTTCGCTTCCTGATGAGCGTATTCGGGGCGGAGAGTTAGCGCGAGCTTGTCCTCGAATTAGACATGATGAAGCCTGAAAAAACTATTCTTATCATAGCGCAAACATTTATCACACGAGTTACCTTGTAAGACCTTTGAGCTCCACTAATAATACTGGTATATGATTCCTGAATGAAGCCGTACAACTCGAATCAGCGTTAAGGTCAGGCGCGTTGTACTGAGATGTGATGGGAAAGCCAAAATGAATTTAGAAGTTAACTTACCTCATCCCTTACTCCCTCTTACCCTCGCTATCGGACTCGCCTGCGGCTCTGCCTTACGGGCTCAGGAACAGGGCATCGAAGAACTTTCGGTTGTCGGTCGTCAGCTCAACCTTGTCGGTTCTGCGACTTCAGCGTCGGAGGGGCAAATATCCCAGCAAGAGCTTGATCTCAAGCCCCTGCTCCGCGTCGGCGAAATACTCGAGACCGTGCCAGGCTTGGTAGCGACGCAGCACAGCGGCAGCGGCAAGGCGAATCAGTTTTTCCTGCGCGGATTCAATCTCGATCACGGTACGGATTTCGCAACCCACGTGGACGGCATGCCTGTGAATATGCGTAGCCATGGCCACGGACAAGGTTACACCGATCTTAACTTTCTAATTCCTGAGCTGATTGGCAGTATCGAATTCACCAAAGGCTCCTACGACGCCGCCAGCGGCGACTTCGCCGGTGCTGGTTCAGCGCACATCAGCGTCTCTGCCCAGCCCGTCGATACGCGCCTATCGATCGGCGGCGGGGACTTCGGCTTTCGCCGCGCCCTGCTGACTGGCAGCAGCGACGCTGCGGGCGGCAAGTTCATTTACGGGGTCGAACAGCAGAACTACGTAGGCCCTTGGGACAGCATCGACGAAGACGTTGATCGCAAAAATCTCTGGCTCAAACAAAGCTGGGGCACGGCAGAGTCCGGTGTCGATATCACCTTCATGGGCTATGACAACACGTGGAACTCCGCGGATCAAATTCCAGAACGTGCAGTACAATCTGGCTTGATTAGCGACTTCGGCTCGATAGATACCACGGTTGGGGGTGAGTCCTCTCGCTACAGCCTGTCGGGTAGCTGGCGAGAGAGCAATGCTCTCGGGGCAGTGCGTGCGAGTGCCTACGCGATCGACTACAGCATGAATCTCTACTCAAACTTTAGCTACTTTGTCGGTCCTGATGGCGATCAGTTCCAACAACTAGACGACAGGCGTGTGGTTGGTGGGCAACTCGAGCAGGATCTTAACTTTGAGCTGGGCTCGGTACCTGTGAACAATTCCTTCGGCGCACAGCTTCGTATCGACGATATCGAGGGCGTCGGCCTGCGCAGCACCCGCAACCGAGCATTTCTTAGCGATATTCGCTTCGACCGTGTCGAACAGACGAGCGTATCGGCCTATTGGTCCGGCGAAGCGCAGTGGACGCAGAATCTACGCAGCACGACTAGCCTTCGCTATGACCGATTCGACTTCGATGTCACCGCCCTTGCCGCGGCAGACCCTGGGACGCTCGTGGCAAATACTGGTAGAAAACACGACGGTGTGGTGACCGGTTCACTCGGCTTAATTTACACGGTAGACGACTCGCTAGAGCTGTACGCCAATATCGGGCAAGGTTTTCACAGCAATGATGCTCGCGGCGTGATTAGCCAGTTAAACCCTGTCAGCGGGGAGTCGATCGACGCGGCTGATCCTTTAGTTAAAACACTCGGCTCTGAGATTGGCGCGCGACTCTTCCTAACCGAACGCCTAAACGCGTCGTTGGTTCTATGGCAACTCGATATCGACTCGGAGCTGCTATTCGTGGGCGATGCGGGGAACACCGAAGATACCGGCGTGGGCAGCGAACGACACGGGCTGGAACTCACAGCTTACTATCAGATTGGAAACAGTTGGTCGGTTGACCTCGAGTACGCCTACGCCAACTCTCGCTTCGAGACGCCAATCGATGGATTCGATGATATCCCAGGAGCGCTCGAGCATGTGGTAAGCGGCGGCATCGGATTCCAACGAGGCAATGGCTTTCATGGCTATTTGCGCTTGCGCCATTTCGGCGACTACAAACTCGATAGTGGCGTCGACGCCCAGGGCAGCACACTGCTTAGCGCGCGACTCGGCTACGCCTTTAACGACAGACTAAGCGTCACTGTCGATGCACTTAATTTGCTAAACTCGAATGATCGCGACATTCAGTATTTCTACGAGTCACAGTTGCGCGGTGAGGCTGCGCCGATCGAAGATCGCCATTTCCACGTATTCGAGCCAAGAGCGATACGCGCATATCTAGAATATACGTTCTAGACTCGCCCTAGAGCAAACCCTTTGGCGATGTGATGTCTCACGAAATAAATAACGAGCGCACCGGGGATTATCGTTAGAATACCTGCCGCGGCGAGCACGCCCCAATCGAGACCCGATGCCGACACTGTCCGCGTCATTGCCGCAGCAATCGGTTTTGCGTCGGTGACCGTGAGCGTGCGCGCAATCAGCAACTCTACCCAACTAAACATGAAGCAGAAGAACGCGGCCACGCCTATGCCTGACGCAATCAACGGCGTGAATATTTTTGTAAAGAAACGGGGAAACGAGTAGCCATCTATATAAGCGGTCTCGTCTATTTCGCGTGGCACGCCCGACATAAAGCCCTCTAATATCCACACCGCGAGAGGGACGTTAAACAGGCAGTGCGCCAATGCAACAGCGATGTGCGTGTCGATTAGACCAAACGCAGAATAGAGCTGAAAAAAAGGCAACACGAACACCGCAGGCGGCGACATACGATTGGTCAGCAGCCAAAAAAATAGGTGCTTGTCCCCGAGAAATTTGTAACGCGAGAACGCATACGCGGCAGGCAAGGCTACCGAGAGCGCGATTACCGTATTCATCACCACGTAGATCATCGAATTGATATAACCGCTGTACCACGTAGGGTCGGTAAAAATAGTCGCATAGTTGTCGAACGTAAAATCGTCTGGCCAGAGCGAAAATGTCGAGAGTATTTCCTGGTTAGTCTTAAAACTCATATTAAGCAACCAGTAAATCGGCAACATTAAGAAGAGGATATACGCGCAGACAACCGCTATTTTGAACCAGTTGCGTTCGCTTTTCTGCGTATTTTTCACCCCGCTATCTGAGATCCCTGCGACCGATGAAGGCGATGCTACTGAGTCGATTTTGCCCATACTAGTGCCTCCCCTGCTCTGACGTGGCATCGTTATCGAGGCTAGTCATGACCGTGTAGAAAACCCAGCTCAGAAGCAAAATAATCAAGAAATAGATTAGCGACATCGCCGCTGCGGGGCCGAGATCGAACTGCCCTACCGCCATCTGCACGAGGTCTATCGAAAGGAACGTAGTTGAGTTACCCGGTCCGCCGCCAGTCACCACGAATGGCTCGGTGTAAATCATAAACGAGTCCATGAACCTCAACAGCACGGCGATTAGCAGCACACGTTTAATCTTAGGCAATTGAATGAATCGAAAGATCGCCCAACGCGATGCGCCATCGATACGTGCCGCTTGATAATAGACCTCGGGGATGGACACCAAACCCGAGTAACACAGCAGTACGACAAGGCTCGTCCAGTGCCATACGTCCATGATAATCAGCGTTGCCCAGGCGTCGAGGGTGTTCTGTGTATAGTTGTAGTCGATGCCGAGACTCGCAAGGCCATGGCCTAAAAGACCAATGTCGACGCGCCCAAACACTTGCCAAATAGTGCCAACAACATTCCACGGAATCAGTAGGGGCAGCGCCATGAGCACGAGGCAGAATGAGACGGCAATGCCACGTCTGGGCATTGCTAGTGCGATGGCAATGCCCAGCGGAATTTCGATGGCGAGAATGAGCGCCGAGAATAACAATGTGCGCTGCAGCGCATTGTGGAACCGCTCCGAAGCGAGGACTTCCTGAAACCACTCAGTGCCCACCCAGAAAAATTCATTATTGCCAAAAGTGTCTTGAACCGAATAGTTGACAACGGTCATCAGCGGGATGATCGCACTCACTGCTACAAGCAGCAGCATCGGAAGCACCATGAACCACGCTTTATTGTTTTGTACTTTCATTCGCTCTCTCTAAGGGCTAATTAAAGGACTTCCTAACCGTTTGCTTCGACCAGCAATGAGCTTTCGTAGAGCAACGTCCTCGCGGGGTCGAATCTCAACGCGGCTACCTCGGGAATTTCAGCGCCCTCAGGATGTAGCGCACACAGTAATTGCTGTCCGAGTCGCAAACGCACGAGTAAGTGTCTGCCTAGATCTTCCACACCTATCACGTCAACATTGAAGCAATGCGGGTCGTCGGCACTGCTCGCTCCGGCATCAACTAAAACCAGCGACTCGGGCCTCATGCCTACCTCCAAGGAAACGCCACTCGCAGCTAACCCGCGAGCATGTGCCGCTATGATCGTCGCTTCATCGAGCGGTAGTCGCACACCATCGACTACCGCTGCTTCGCCATCGAATATGCAACGCAGAACATTCATGCCTGGTGAGCCTATAAATGTGCCAACAAAGGTATGCCGCGGCCTGTCGAAAAGCTCCTTCGGCGAGCCAACTTGAAGAATAGAGCCTTCATTCATAACGACGACTTTATCGGCGAAGGTTAGGGCTTCGGTCTGATCATGTGTCACATAAATCATCGTGTGGCCATAGCGTTCGTGTATTTTTTTGAGCTCGGTGCGCAGTTGCCATTTAAGGTGCGGGTCGATAACCGTCAGCGGTTCGTCGAATAGAATTGCGCGGACATCGGTGCGCACAAGCCCGCGGCCCAACGATATTTTTTGTTTGTCGTCGGCGTTTAAGCTGCGTGCGCGCTCGTTCGCGCGCCGTTCCAATCCGAGCATCGTGAGGGTCTCTGAAACACGCGCCTCAATTGTTGTGCTATCCATACCCCGATTGCGTAGGGGAAACGCGAGATTTTCAGCAACGGTGAGCGTGTCGTAGACAACGGGAAACTGAAAAACCTGCGCGATATTCCGACGCTCAGTACTCAGATCTGTGACATCTTCGCCATCGAAAAGTACCCTTCCTTCGCTCGGTCGTAAAAGCCCCGAAATAATATTGAGTAAAGTGGTTTTTCCGCAGCCCGAAGGACCGAGCAGCGCATAGGCGCCGCCATCTTCCCACACCTGATCAAGTGGATTTAGCGCATAGGGATTGTCTATCCCTGCATCGGAGGCGGAGTAGCGATGTCCAAGATTTTTTAGGTGTATGCTCGCCATGCCTCTATTCACCTCCACCTAGCTTGCGCACGCGGTTGCCGGTTTGGGTATGAAACAAGAAACAATCGTGCGGCCTTGCGTAGAGCGTTATCGCAGCGCCTCCGGGGAAAGCGTGTATCCCATCGAGCAAAGCAACCCATGGCTGCCCCATAAAAGTAAAGTGCACGAAACTTTCGGAGCCGGTAATTTCAGTGACGTCGACAGTGCCACGAATTTCGATAAGTGATTCGCATGCGACAGACTCGCCTGCATGCGAAATGTCAGATCCAAGCCGCAGATGATGACCGCGCACCGCAAGCGTGAGTGTCGACCCAGCTTCGGTAGCGGGCAACTCGCTCACTAGCTCGGCTGTAACGGCAGCAGGAAACGCCTGCTCGGCGCCCTCAAAACGCAGACCTCCATCGTCACGATTTAGCGCGACACTATTAAGCGGCGGATCGGAGAATAGGCGCGCCGCCATGAGGGTGTCGGGATCACGGTAGAGATCGAGCGTCGGGCCAAACTGTTCTAGCCTACCCCGATTTAGACAGGCAGTCTTACCGCCTAAAACCAGAGCTTCGCTGGGTTCGGTTGTCGCGTAGACTAATACGGCACCAAGCTCAGCGAACAAAACTGGCAGTTCGGCGCGGAGCTCCTCGCGCAGTTTGTAGTCGAGGTTGGCGAGCGGCTCATCGAGTAAAACCAGTGAGGCGCGCTTAACTAGTGCGCGCGCCAGTGCGACTCGCTGCTGTTGGCCGCCAGACAAGTTAGCCGGCTTACGATTCAGGTAAGGCTCGAGTTTAAGAAGCTGCGCCGCCTGTGCGACGCGCGCCTCGATCTCATGCCTTTCCAAACCTGCCACACGAAGCGGCGAGGCGATGTTCTCGTAAACACTCAACGAGGGGTAGTTGATAAACTGCTGGTAAACCATCGCGAGGTCACGTTTCTGCACCGGAACGCCGACTACCGATTCGCCGTCAAAGGTGAGTTCGCCCGAATCAGGACGATCAAGACCCGCCATCACACGCATGAGCGAGGTTTTGCCCGACAGCGTGGGGCCTAACAGAATGTTGAGCTCGCCCCGTTTAAGCTCAAGGCTGATATCCTCCAGCGCATTGTGCGAGTCGACACGGCGAGCAATGTTAGCAAGGCGCAGCATCTCCTCTAATCCACTCCTTCAGTCACAGCGCCACGAGCGGTAGTGATGTAATCGGCAAGCACTGCCTTCGCTCGCTCGTCGAATAAATAGCCCAACTTGGTTCGACGCCAGAGTATATCGTCCGCATTACGTGCCCACTCGTGGGCAATTAAATAGTCGACCTCGCGTGAGTAAAGGTCTGCACCTAAATGAATCCCTAGATCTGAAGCGGAACTTGCATTACCGACAAGCGTTTGGGTATCGGTTCCATACGTTTGAAGCCATCGCTTAAGTAGCGAAGCTTGCAACCAAGGCGCTTGCGCCGAGAGTAGTGCCGACAGCGCTGCTTCATCCTCCGCACTGGCCTTTGCCTCGCCCCCACTTTCAAGTTCTTCTTTTTTACCATCAAACAGCGCGGAGTAATTACCGCCGGGAAGTGGCGCCAATTTCGTCCAAGGCGCGCCCATTTTCGGAAACGTAGGCGCAAGCGCCCTCATAACATCTTCTGCAAGGGTTCTGTAGGTAGTCACTTTGCCACCATAGATCGATATCAGAGGCAAAGCGCTTTGATGTGGCTCGAGATGATAATCCCGCGACACTTTGGTCGCGTCTTTCCCTTCTTCGTCGATCAACGGCCGTACACCTGAGTAGGTTGAGATTACGTCTTCTCGGCTCAGCTGTCTCTTAAAGTACCCGTTAGCAACTTCGATTAAGTAGGCGATTTCATCTTCATCTATATGAACAGTCTCGAGCACACCATCGAACTCCGCCTCGGTTGTGCCGATAAGCGAATAGTCGTCGAGATAGGGAATAACAAAAATCACTCGGCCGTCGGAATGTTGCAGCATAAATGCCTGATCGCCACTGTGTAGACGTGGTACAACAATATGGCTTCCTTTAACAAGGCGGGTATCGAGTGGAGGCTTCTTGGCAAACAGCTTTTCGAGCAGGCGCGCGACCCAGGGCCCAGCAGCGTTAACGATTGCCTTGGCATGAACGATCTGTTCGATGCCACTCGACGCCTCTCTCAGAGTAACTATCCAATGCCCATCCCCTTCTTCGAGAGCAACGCATTCGGTATAGGTCCGGACATCAGCGCCATGCCCAGCAGCTTGCTGCGCATTGAGTACAACGAGTCGAGAGTCATCAACCTGTGCGTCCCAATACTCAAATCCCTTCGTAATCGTTGCGTTAAGCGGACTATCTTCGCCGAAGCGAATCGCGCGCGAGTGTTTAAACACCGAACTTTTCGCAAGGAAATCGTAGAGGAATAGGCCCGCGCGTAGCATCCAGGCAGGACGGGAAATAGGCAGCTGTGGGATATTGAAGGCAAGCGGGCGAATGATGTGCGGTGCCGCCTTGGTTAGCACATCCCGCTCCAAAAGCGCTTTGCGCACGAGGCCAAACTCGTAAAACTCAAGATAGCGAAGACCACCATGAATGAGTTTGGTGCTCCACGAAGATGTGCCCGAGGCGAGATCGCCTTTTTCGACGAGCATCACCGACAGGCCGCGACCTGCCGCATCAGCCGCTACACCTACGCCATTAATGCCGCCTCCAATAACGAGGAGGTCAACGGTATGTGGGGAATTGGTCAATGAGTCGGTCACTGTCTATTATCTATGAGCCTTTTTCTGTGATTTGTGAAATCGCGACTCGGATAGGTTTGGATGAATTTTTTGCGCTTTCGAATATTTCTTGAGTGTACCACGCAGACTCTGCATGCCAATAGCAGTAGACATCCCTCTGCCCAAAAGCGAAGACAAGTCACTGCGCGTAAACTTGTAACCAACTCTTTATCCTTCTCACGCTTCGGGTAGAATCAAGTAATGAATAAATACATTCTCGCTATTGACCAAGGCACCACATCGAGCCGCGCATTACTCTTCGACGGATCATTTCGTATCGTCGGTGTTGGACAACATGAGTTCACTCAATATTTCCCAGACAACGGCTGGGTGGAGCATGACGCAGAGGAAATCTGGGAGACTACTCTGGCCTCGTGTCACGACGCGATAAAGGCTGCGGGCCAGCATCTCGGCACGCCAATTGACGCGAACGACATCGCGGGAATAGGCATCACTAACCAACGCGAGACCACAGTGGTCTGGGATAGAGCGTCAGGCAAGCCGATTGCCAATGCAATCGTCTGGCAAGACCGTCGCACAGCAGACTATTGCGACGAACTAAGAGCTGCGGGTCACGAACCTTTGGTACAAGGGGCAACAGGCCTTCTCATCGACGCGTATTTTTCGGCGAGCAAACTCCGCTGGTTACTTAATAATGTTCCCGATGCACGCACTCGCGCCGAAGCCGGCGAACTCGCCTTTGGTACTGTCGATAGTTTTCTGCTTTGGCGTCTCACCGGCGGCAAAAGCCACTTCACCGACGCGACAAACGCCTCACGAACACAGCTTTTCAACATTGCTAACCAGGAGTGGGACACAAGACTTCTCGACCTCTTCTCTATCCCCGCCTCGCTTCTGCCCCAGGTCAAAGACTGCGCATCCGACTTCGGCGCAACCGACCCTTCACTGTTCGGCGCTGCAATTCCGATCGCAGGGATGATAGGCGATCAGCAATCAGCGGCCTTCGGTCAGTGCTGCTTCGAGGCGGGCATGGCTAAAAGTACCTACGGCACAGGATGCTTTCTTCTCATGAACACCGGCACAGACATCGTGCGCTCGGAACATCGGTTGCTTAGCACAGTCGCCTATCGCCTCAACGGCGTCGCGAGCTATGCGATTGAGGGCAGCATTTTTATGGCAGGCGCGACGATGCAATGGATTCGCGATGGGTTGAAGTTAATTGACGATGCTGCAGCAAGCGAAGCACTGGCGATGGAGGCTGGCGATGACCTTAGTGTCTACCTCGTACCCGCCTTTACTGGCCTAGGCGCGCCTTATTGGGATGCTGATGCGCGCGGCGCGCTTTATGGCCTCACACGCGATACCGGAATCAAAGAAGTCGTCACCGCAGGCTTGCTATCTGTCTGTTATCAAACACGCGACTTAGTCGAAGCAATACGTGGCGACGGTGCCACATTAGACAGTCTCCGCGTCGATGGCGGCATGGCGAATAACGATTGGGTTATGCAAAAACTCGCCGACGTGCTCGGCTGCAACGTGCAGCGTCCGACGCTGGTGGAAACTACAGCGTTAGGTGCTGCCTTTATGGCTTCCCTGCAGCTGGGTCTCGTGGATTCGCTCGATTCTCTTGCTCAGGATTGGCAGCTCGACTCGTCATGGCAGCAGGTTCAAACCGAAGCGTGGCGGACAAGGCACTATGCTGGCTGGCTCGACGCGGTTGCACGCACGAGATCGTCACGACCATAGGCATACCCAAATAAACCTAAACACCCACTCAAGCGGCGGAATTAACTGGTCCGGCGCAGCCTACATCAGAGAGCAACGAATGCAGCTTCACCTTATCCGCCATGGCCAAACCAATTGGAATGAAGAGAGACGTATACAGGGCCAGAGTGATTCGGTCTTAACTGAACTCGGTATTCGTCAGGCCCGAGCCCTGGGCGATCGCCTTCGAGTAATTGACTACGCTGCGCATTACAGTAGCAGCAGCGTGCGCACTCGTCAGACCACCGAACACGCCTTTCCCTCCGCAACCGGTGTTCGCTTTCTCGATGAGCTACGCGAAATCTATCTCGGCCCCTGGGAAGGCAGCCTTTATGCGGACATCGCTGAGAGCGACCCTGAATCCTACAAGCATTTTTGGGAGCAGCCGCACCTATTCGCCGTGCAGGGTGCAGAAAGCTTTCATGACCTACAGCAAAGAGCGGTTGCTGCAGTAGCGGCCATTGCGGCCGAACATGCTGGCGAGCGAGTCGTACTCGTTAGCCATGGTGCGCTTATCAAATCCTATCTTTGTCATGTCGAAGGTCGACCGCTAGACCGGTTCTGGGAGCCTCCAACGATGCATAATTGCTGTCATAGCATTGTAGAGATCACCTCGGATGGTAACGCAAAAATAGTGCAATATGCCGACGAACCTGTAGGCTTAGCGCAATAAACATCCACAGGAGACTATTAATGAGCCCAATTACACAATCATCTCTGCCGAATAAGCTCGATGTCCCTTTACGTTTAAGCGCTCTACTAGTCCTTTTCGCGGGTGTTGGACTTGGGCTTTTCACTCTCTCATCAGCTGCAGGAATATGGCTAGGGGCATGGGATTACCGCACCGGTCTCGGCATCTTGCGCATGGCAAACACCGCGGGGGCTTATCTTTTTTGGTGTTGTCTTGCGCTCGGCATTGGTTCGAGCCTATTCGCGATGCTAATGGCACATGACGCTAGGAGGAGGCTTATTGCCTACGCAGGGGTGGGCATCGTAGCCGCAGCGCTGGGATTCGGTATTCCCGAAAGTTTTAGGCCTCCTGAGGGAGTGAATTACCCGATGATCCACGACATCACCACGGATACAGACTATCCGCCGCAGTTCGTAGACATCGTGCCGCTGCGCGGAACAACCTCAAACAGCATCATTTATGGCGGCGCCGACAACGTCACTGCAGAGGAACTGGCAGCGCTCACGAAAGAAGCCTATCCGGATCTGGTTCCTAGGGTTTACGACGAGCGCCATGCAGACGTCTATCGACGCGCACTAAATGCGGTCGAGACACTCGGCTGGGAGGTTGTCTCTGCTGATTTCGATAGCCGCCGCATCGAAGCGACAGACACCACATTGTGGTTTCGATTTAAAGACGACATAGTGATTACATTCGGCACGCAGAGCAATAAAGTGGTCGTGAACGCGCGCTCTACCTCACGTGTTGGGGTCGGAGATGTGGGTGCCAACGCAGCGCGGCTACGACGCTTCTTCGCCTTGCTGGACGCGCAATAAATAATGAAGTCGGCAACAGAACAACCGCAGCGTCATTTCCGCTTATTTCTCCTGACAGCAGGGCTGTGCCTACTCATCGCCCAGCTATTAGGCTACTGGGTCAATACTAGTATCCCCGAGGGCAGCAGCGTACAGATTAATTCCCTGCTCAATTTCACCCATGTCCGTAACCACGGTGGTGTGTTCGGGATGGCTCAGGGTCAGGGATGGTTATTCGGCGCGTTTAGCGTTCTACTGCTGGCCGGAGTCTGCGCTTATCTGTGGTTCGGCGCGGTGCTCGCAAGGCTCGAGTACCTGTTCTTCGGACTGATCGTTGGCGGCGGCGCTAGCAATATTCTGGACCGCTTGGTCTATGGCAGTGTGATCGACTTTATCGACGTGCAGGGCATCCCCTACTGGCACTATGTGTTCAACACCGCAGACGTCATGATCCATTTGGGGATTTGGCCGATGCTGGCGCTATCTCTATGGCAGTCACGGTCATCTGCATAATCGAAAACGAGTGCTCAATAGTATTATCCTGGGTTAACAAGACAGACTATTCGCGCTGCAATTCTTGTCTATCGCAGGCTCGGAGTGAGGTTTCGAATAAGGTCTTGAGTTAGGCCTTGAGCTTGCCCGTCGTTAGCGCCACACCAAAGAGAATAAGTCCACAGCCGCCAAGCATCGCGAGAGTAATCGGCTCGTCGAGAAACAGGCTAGACCAAAGTAGACTAAAAGCCGGGACCATGAACGTAGTATTGAGCGCTCGCGCGGCGCCGATTCGACTAATGAGCTTGTAGAAAATAAGGTAGGCGATACCGGTGCAAAGTGCACCCAGGGCGACTACCGTTGCCCACATGGCACTGCTCGGCGTCGCCGCGGGCCACTGCAGCCACGCAACAGGCGCTAGGGTTAACGTCGCAAACCCAAGACTGCCGACCGTAACCGTAAGACCACTGACCCCCTGCAAGCGGTGCTGCGCGAGGTTGCTGGCTATACCATAAAGCAACGATGCGGCTAAGCCCGCGCCAACAGCAAGTAGCGCCTGTCTACCGATATCGACAGCGGCGGGGTCAAACACGATTAGCACTACTCCAGCAAAGCCAATGCCCATACCTACGAGTGCGAGGCGCGACAGCCTAACAGACCAAAAGCTGAACGCAATTATCGCGGCGAAAAACGGCACCGTGGCATTGAGAATTGAGGTAATACCGGCGTTCAGCGACAGCGACGCATAGGCAAGAAGGCTAAAGGGGAAACTCATGTTCGCGAGGCTAATGATGAACACAATTCGCCAGTGCTCTTGCAGCTGAGAACCAAGGCCGCGATAGAGGAAAACTGGGAGTAACAGGCAGAAACCGAAGAAAACACGCGCAGCAATAAGCGGCACGGGGCCAAAAACCGGTGCGGCAACGCGCAGAAAGAAAAACGAAGCCCCCCAAATAGCGGAGAGCGCGAGCAGGCTTAGCCAGTCGCGCAATTCGAGCTTGTCATTCACAGAGTAATCCTCGCGCGGCAAAGCCACTTTCGCGCACTTAAAGAGTCTAGAGGGCTAGTAAGTCTGTTTCGCGGCAAGCACGGCGGCAGCCGGATCAACGTCAAGACCTTGCTGGCGTAAGACGTTACCTAGCGCCGAAAGACACAAATAAACATTCGTCTGACTGCTCGCGAAACCCATAAGTCCGATACGCCAGACCTTGCCTGCGAACGCGCCAAGTCCAGACCCTATCTCGAGACTGTAATCGGAAAGTAGTGCGCTCCGCACAACAGCGTCGTCTATAGTGTCAGGGAATTTTACCAGATTGAGCTGCGGCAGCCTGCACGCAGCGTCTACCACGAAGCTTAGACCTAGCGACTCGATGCCTGCGACGAGCGCTCGATGATTGGAGGCATGGCGTTGCCATGACTGCTCTAGCCCTTCTTCCTGAACTATCACCAACGATTCGTGAAGCGCGTAAAGCGAATTCACTGGCGCCGTATGGTGATAGGCGCGTTTAGCACTCCCGCCCCAATATCCCATGACGAGATTAAGGTCGAGGAACCAGCTCTGAACGGGTGTCTTACGCTCCCGAATCACTTGTGCAGCGCGCTCAGAAAAAGAGACGGGTGACAGCCCGGGCACACACGAAAGGCACTTCTGAGTCCCCGAATAAATAGCATCTATCCCCCACTCGTCTACTTTGAGCTCGATCCCCGCGAGAGACGTGACCGCATCGACTACCGCGAGGCAATCATACTGACGTGCGAGAGCGCACAAAGCCTTCGCATCTGACCGAACCCCCGTCGACGTTTCTGCATGAACAAAAGCGAGCAGTTTCGCATCGGGATTTGCTTTGAGCGCATCTTCAACCTTGTTGAGGTCGACCGCTGTGCCCCAGTCATCCTGAACCATCACCGCCTCTGCACCGCAACGCTCGACATTTTCCTTCATGCGCCCACCGAAAACGCCGTTTTGGCAGATAATCGCTTTGTCACCACGCTCAAGCAAATTAGTGAACACTGTCTCCATACCTGCAGAGCCGGGGGCCGAAACCGGCAAGGTAAGCTCATTCTTAGTCTGGAACACGTACTGCAGTAGCGCCTTCACCTCGTCCATCATATCGATAAATGCCGGATCGAGATGACCAACAGTCGGCCTCGAGAGAGCCTCAAGAATGCGAGGATTAACATCAGAAGGACCAGGACCCATGAGAGTTCTCACAGGTGGATGGAAAGAATTAAACATGGAAGCCCCGTAAAAAACGATAGATTTATTTTCGAGTGCGGCATTGAGCTTATCGCTAATGGTCAACACCATTCAATGACGATAGCGGTGTAGAAACCGTAGAAACAAAAAAGCCGAGTAGAAACCCGGCTCGTCTGCTTTGCACTATCCCTTACTTCTAAGGGCTTAGTCGTCGCTACTCTCAGCCGCGTCGACGCCAGTTGGACGCCCAACCAATTCGACATACGCCATTGGCGCTTTATCCCCTGCACGCAGACCACACTTAAGAATGCGGATGTAACCACCCGGACGCTCTTTGTAGCGTGGACCCAGTTCAGTGAACAACTTACCGACAGTCGCTTTGTCACGCGTGCGGTTAAACGCAAGGCGTCGATTCGCCACGCTGTCTTCCTTGGCGAGAGTGATCAGAGGCTCCGCGACCGAACGCAGTTCTTTCGCCTTGATCAATGTTGTCTTAATCAGCTCGTGCTCGACGAGAGAAATTGCCATATTACGGAACATGGCTTGACGGTGCGAACTGTTGCGATTTAGCTGGCGACCGCTTTGTCTATGACGCATAACTCTTTACCTTATATATACTTATTCAGACGGACTGCTTAAGCAGCGCGATCGTCGGACTTGAGGCTCGATGGAGGCCAGTTTTCTAGACGTAGACCCAAAGAGAGTCCTCGAGTAGCCAACACATCTTTGATTTCTGTGAGCGACTTCTTACCGAGGTTAGGAGTCTTCAACAGTTCTACTTCGGTGCGCTGAATAAGATCACCGATATAGTAAATGTCTTCAGCCTTGAGGCAGTTCGCAGAGCGAACAGTTAACTCAAGGTCATCAACCGGACGGAGCAGAATAGGGTCTATCTCGTCCTCGGCTTTAGTTGCCTCAGGCACGATTTCACTGTGCAGGTCGACAAATACGGCAAGCTGATGCTGCAGTATCGTTGCCGCACGACGAATCGCCTCTTCAGGATCGATCGTGCCATTGGTCTCAAGATCAATAACAAGTTTGTCGAGGTCGGTGCGCTGCTCAACACGTGCGGCATCCACGGAGTAGGACACACGTAGCACCGGGCTGTAAGACGCGTCGAGCAACAGTTTACCCACAGCTCGCGTCTCGTCGTCGTCGCTGCTGCGGCTATCCGCAGGCGAGTAGCCACGACCCTTACGGATTGTAAGCCGCATGTTCAACTCGCCATTCTTATTCAGGTTGGCGATAACGTGATCAGGGTTAACGATTTCGACGCTGCCGTCCGATACGATGTCACCAGCTGTGACGACACCTGAGCCCTTCTTATTAATTGTTACAACCACTTCGTCTTTCTCGTTTAGCACTACTGCAATGCCTTTGAGATTCAGAAGAATTTCGATGACGTCTTCACGGACGCCCTCGATTGTGCTGTATTCGTGTACTACGCCATCGATCTCTACTTCTTCGACCGCACTACCGGGCATGGACGAAAGCAGAATACGGCGCAGCGCATTGCCTAGGGTGTGACCGAATCCGCGCTCAAGCGGCTCAAGGACAACCTTCGAACGGCACGTGTCCACTTCATCGATCTGAATGTGCTGTGGCGTCAAAAAATCTGAAAGAGAAATTTGCATGTAATCCACCTTCTGTGTGATTAGCTCACTACTTCGAGTAAAGCTCGACGATTAGAGATTCGTTGATCTCCGCAGGGAGGTCTTCGCGCTCTGGCTTGCGAGAGAAAGTACCCTCGAGCTTAGCTGTGTCGACACTCACCCAATCGATCGCTGTGCGCTGAGCCGCCAGTTCGAGCGCAGACTTGATACGCAACTGCGCCTTAGCCTTGGGCCGAATTGCAACCTTATCGCCCTCGCTTACCTGATAAGACGCGATATTCACAACTACGCCGTTAACAGTGATTGATTTGTGGGCAACCAACTGACGCGACTCTGCACGCGTGCTGCCAAAGCCCATGCGATATACAACGTTGTCGAGTCGACACTCAAGCAATTGCAGGAGGTTTTCACCCGTTGCGCCCTTAAGACGAGCAGCTTCCTTATAGTAGCCACGGAACTGCTTCTCGAGAACACCGTAGGTACGACGTACCTTCTGCTTCTCACGCAGCTGAACACCGTAATCAGACAGACGACCGCGACGCGCGCCGTGCTGACCAGGTATGGTCTCCGCTTTACACTTGCTATCTAAAGGACGAACGCCACTCTTGAGGAACAAATCCGTTCCCTCGCGACGTGAAAGCTTTAACTTCGGGCCTAAATAACGGGCCATATTCGGTCTCCTGTGCTCTTTATTTCAGAAGAGCTTCTGATTGTGTTCGTATTACACTCGACGCTTTTTAGGCGGCCTGCATCCATTGTGTGGGATTGGAGTAACATCAGTAATGTTGCCCACTTTTAAACCACAGTTGTTTAGCGCGCGAACCGCAGACTCGCGTCCTGGCCCTGGTCCGTTGACCTTCACATCTAGACTCTTGAGGCCATATAGCTCTATCGCAGCTTTACCAGCTCGCTCTGCAGCGACCTGAGCAGCGAAAGGCGTGCTCTTCCTCGAACCACGGAATCCAGAACCGCCGGCAGTCGCCCAGCTAAGAGCGTTGCCTTGGCGATCAGCGATCGTGATGATCGTGTTATTGAACGAGGCGTGAATAAATGCAATTCCGTCTATGACAGGATTACGTGCTTTTTTCTTAGTCGATTTAGCTGCTGGCTTGGCCATAATAATTCCGTCTTACTGTTTACTTACGTATTGGCTTGCGTGGGCCCTTACGGGTGCGAGCATTCGTTTTGGTGCGCTGACCACGAACCGGCAGCGAGCGACGATGGCGAATACCACGGTTACAGCCTAGGTCCATTAGACGCTTAATGTTCATCGACACTTCGCGACGAAGATCACCTTCTACCGTTAGGTTACCAATCTCGTTACGCAGCGTATCAAGCTCTTCAGGGCTTAACTCGCCAGTCTTAGCGTTTGGGGCGATACCAGTTTTTTCACAGATCGCGCTAGCTGTAGTTGGCCCAATACCATAAACATACCGTAGAGAAATCACGATATGTTTGTTATCTGGAATGTTTACACCGGCAATACGTGCCATATTAACTCCGTTCTCTCTGTTTTCTCGCTAGACCCTTAGGCCGCAGCTTTTGCAATTAGTGTTAGCCCTGACGTTGCTTGTGTCGCGGCTCTGAGCTACAGATGACGCGAACGGCACCATTACGCTTGATTACCTTGCAGTTACGGCAGATCTTTTTTACAGACGCTCTTACTTTCATGGTTGTCTCCGTTATCTTTTCTCACCGCGCTCCGCACGACAAGACAATCTTAAATTCCGCTGCGGCCGTAGTTGCCCAGTTTCGACTTCTTCATTAACGAATCGTACTGATGCGACATCAAGTGCGACTGAACTTGCGACCAGAAGTCCATGGTTACAACCACGGAAATCAGAAGCGCCGTGCCGCCCAGGTTAAAGGGCACGTTAGCAAACATCTGCATGAAGTTTGGCAGCAAACACACAAGTGTAATGTAGATTGCACCAAACATCGTGAGACGGGTAATCACACCGTCAATGTACTTTGCAGTATGTTCACCTGGGCGAATCCCAGGGATAAATGCACCTGACCGCTTCAGGTTTTCGGCTACGTCGCGAGGATTGAATACCAGCGCTGTGTAGAAGAAACAGAAGAAGATGATCATGGCGCTAAAAATAATTATATATAGCGGCTGACCTGGCCCTATCAGGAACGCCAACTCTGCAAGCCACTCAGAGCCATCGGCTTGGCCGAACCACTGCGCAACAGAGGCAGGGAACAATAAAATACTGCTCGCGAAAATCGCAGGAATCACACCCGCCATGTTGATTTTCAGCGGTAGGTGACTAGCCTGAGCCTGATACATTTTTCGGCCCTGCTGGCGTTTGGCATAGTTCACGGTAATCCTGCGCTGTGCCCGCTCGACATAAACGATAATTGCTATGACGCCAATCGCGATGAGTCCCACCACCATCAACAGCACGCCGTTGATCTGGCCCTCGTAGGCCTGCTGTAGTGAAGTCCCGATTGCAGCAGGAAATCCTGCAACGATGCCCGCAAAAATCAACATTGAGATACCGTTGCCGATACCCTTTTCAGTAATCTGCTCGCCGAGCCACATCATAAACATGGCGCCCGTGACCAGCGATACTACGGCTGTTAGCGTAAATGCGGGGCCGGGATTATACGCCATTGGGGCAAGAAGGCCTACTGCCATCCCTGTCCCCTGAATAGTTGCAAGAGCCAACGCACCGTAGCGCGTGTACTGCGATATCTTGCGGCGACCAGACTCACCTTCTTTCTTGAGTTGGTCGAGATGCGGGCTCACTGCAGTCAGCAACTGCATGATAATGCTCGCCGAAATGTAAGGCATGATTCCAAGAGCGACGATACTCATGCGCTCAAGTGCACCACCGCCAAACATGTTGATCATGTCTGTAAACGTACCTTCCTGCTGAGCGAAAAACGCCGCCAACTGAAGAGGGTCGATTCCCGGCACCGGTATATGCGTACCGATACGGTAGACAAAGATAGCAAACAAGAGAAACAGCAGGCGCGACTTAAGCTCGCCTAAGCCGGCGCCAATATTCTCTGGATTTATGTTCGGTTTGTTTGCCATCTAATCGTATTAACTCTTAGTAACTCTCAATTGATTCGCACGGTACTTCTGTCAAAGAACCTAAGCGTCGGCAGCTTGATCGGCTTTAGGTGCTTTCTTAGGCAGCTTCTTAACCTTAGGCATGACTTCTTCGTCGATGACCTTGCCACCTGCTGCTTCGATCGCAGCACGCGCGCCTTTCGTCGCGCCGATACCCTTAAGGGTTACAGCCTTAGTCACGTCACCCGATAACATGACCTTCGCACGCTTGATATTAGCCGTAACAAGGTTTGCCTTGCGCAATACGTCTAAATCGATCACGTCAGCCTCGAGCTTATTCAACTCGGACGTACGGATCTCAGCCATACCGCGGCCAACACGAGAGTTGAAGCCGTACTTAGGAAGACGCATTTGCAAAGGCATTTGACCGCCTTCGAAACCTGGACGCACGGTACCGCCGCTGCGAGACTTCTGTCCTTTGTGACCTGAGCCCGATGTCTTACCTGAGCCGCTACCGATACCGCGACCTACGCGCTTCGCTGGCTTATTACTGCCTGGCGCTGGGCTTAATGTATTGAGATGCATGTCGAACCCCTTAAACTACGGTCAGCATATAGCTAATCTTGTTAATCATTCCGCGCACGGCAGGAGTATCCTCCACCTCAACGGACTGATGCATACGTCGCAGACCTAAACCCTGCAAGCACAGCTTGTGCTTGGGAAGGGCGCCGATCGGACTGCGCACGAGTTTGACTGTGACTGTCTTCTTCGCCATTTTTCTACCCTACTAATTCTTCGACTGATTTGCCGCGCTTAGCCGCGATTTCGTCCGGCGACTGCATGTCACGTAAGCCATTAAAGGTCGCGCGCACCACGTTAACCGGGTTGGTAGAGCCGTAACATTTTGCCAAGACGTTCTGAACGCCAGCGAGTTCGAGGATTGAACGCATTGCGCCACCCGCGATCACACCAGTACCCTCCGAGGCAGGCTGCATGTAAACCTTAGAAGCACCATGACGGGCTTTAACTGCGTACTGCAGCGTAGTGCCGTCGAGATCAACCGAGATCATGTTGCGACGCGCCGATTCCATCGCTTTCTGGATGGCCAAAGGTACTTCGCGTGCCTTGCCACGACCGAAACCCACTCGACCGTTGCCGTCACCGACCGCTGTTAGAGCAGTAAAGCTGAAGATGCGTCCGCCCTTAACCACTTTAGATACGCGGTTAACTTGGATGAGCTTCTCTTGCATGCCCTCTTCGTTCTTATTGGAATCGTCTTTGTACGCCATAGTAAAAACCCTTAAAAATCTAGTCCGCCAGCACGTGCCGCGTCGGCTAATGCCTTGACGCGTCCGTGATAGGCATAGCCCGAGCGATCAAACGCTACTTTTTCGATGCCAGCGGCTTTCGCGCGCTCGGCTATAAGTGTGCCGATCTTGCTCGCCGCGTCGACGTTACCAGTCGCGCCGCCACGGAGGTCTTTCTCAACTGTTGAAGCTGACGCCAGAACTTGGTCGCCACTTGCCGAGATAACCTGAGCGTAAATATGTCGTGGTGAGCGGTAAACCGACAGACGGTTAACACGCAGCTCACTGATCTTTGCCCTTGCTCTCTTTGCTCGCCTTAGACGAGCTATTTTCTTAACGCTGCTCATAGCTTATGACCTATTTCTTCTTGGCTTCTTTTCTGAATACGCGCTCATCTGCGTAACGAACACCCTTGCCTTTATATGGCTCTGGCGGACGGAAGTCTCTGATCTCAGCAGCGACCTGACCTACTTGCTGCTTGTCCACACCAGAAATAATAATTTCAGTCTGCGTAGGCGTCTCAGCGGTTACGCCTTCAGGAAGCGCGTAATCGATAGGATGCGAGAAACCTAGCGTGAGATTGACGCTCTTGCCCTCAGCCTTGGCTCGGTAGCCAACACCCTGGAGTTCAAGTTTCTTCTGAAAGCCTTCACTTACCCCTGTCACCATATTCGCGACGAGTGACCGGAAAGTACCTGACATAGCTTTCGCTTGGCGCGATTCGTCTTTCGCGACGATCTGCAAGACGTCCCCGTCCTGCGATACGCCAACAAGGCTATGTAATTCCAGCTGCAAGTTTCCCTTGCCGCCTTTAACCGAAACAGTCGTGTCGGTCAGTGTTGTTTCTACGCCCTTCGGTAATACGATAGGGTTTTTCGCTACTCTAGACATATTTATGCTCTGCTTAAAAAACTCAGCTCTACACGGAGCACCAATTTTCGGTTAGAAAACGGTGCAGAGTACCTCACCACCGAGACCGGCAGCGCGCGCTTGCTTGTCTGTCATCAAGCCCTTGTTCGTAGAAACAATCGCTACGCCAAGACCAGCTCGATTCGTAGGTAGGTTCTCGCTACCCTTGTAGTTACGTAAGCCTGGTCGACTAACGCGCTTAATCTCTTCGATAACCGGCTTACCTGCATAATACTTAAGATCAACCGTCAACTGCGGCTTACCTTCAACATCGGTTACTCCGTAACCTGCAATGTAGCCTTCGTCCTGAAGCACTTGGCTTAGGGCTTGTTTGATCTTAGACGCTGGGCAAGCAACAGTAGGCAGCTTCGCCATTTGTGCGTTGCGGATGCGAGTTAAGAAGTCTGCAATCGGATCTGACATGCTCATAATACTTCCCCCGCTTACCAGCTAGCCTTAGTTAGACCAGGCACGTCACCACGCATCGCGGCTTCGCGAAGCTTGTTACGGCATAGACCAAATTTACGATAGACGCCGTGAGGACGTCCGGTGATACGACAACGCAGTACCTGACGAACAGGGCTTGAGTCGCGAGGAAGCTTCTGGAACTTCACCTGCGCTTCCCACTTAGCTTCATCGCTCGCGTCGGCATCATTTAAGATAGCCTTCAGAGCCGCGCGCTTGGCGGCGAACTTCGCAACCAGCTTTGCTCGCTTGGTTTCCCGCTCGATCATGGAGGTTTTCGCCATCTTAAGACTCCTTAGCTTCGGCAGTCACGGTTCCACGGAAGGGGAAACGCATTGCTGCCAGTAGCGCACGACCTTCGTCGTCAGTTTGCGCTGTCGTTGTAATAGTAATGTCCAGACCGCGCAAGGCGTCGATCTTGTCGTAGTCGATTTCCGGGAAAATGATCTGTTCAGTCACTCCCATAGCAAAGTTGCCACGTCCATCGAACGCCTTCGGGCTGAGGCCGCGGAAGTCACGAATACGAGGAATTGCGATATCAACTAACCGCTCTAGAAACTCATACATACGCTCGCCGCGCAGAGTCACCTTAAGACCCACAGGCCATCCTTCACGGATTTTGAAACCCGCGATTGATTTGCGCGCCTTAGTGACAACGACTTTCTGACCAGAGATCTTCGTTAGATCCTCGGCAGCGCTCTCGAGTACTTTTTTATCCGTAACGGCCTCACCAAGACCCATGTTCAAAACCACCTTAGTGATCTTTGGCACGCGCATTGGATTAGCGAAACCGAACTGCTCTTGGAGAGCCGGGACTGCTTGCTGCTTATATAATTCTCTAAACTGAGCCATGCTTGGCAACCTACCGATAATTAGACTAAATCTGAACCATTCGACTTAAAGACACGCTTCTTCGCGCCGTCTTCAGCCACCTGAATAGCAACGCGGTCTGCTTTGCCAGTCTCAGGATTGAAAATCGCTACGTTCGAAATATGTAGCGACGCTTCTTTTTCGATAATGCCGCCAGGCTGACCCGCATTTGGGTTTGGCTTGGTGTGGCGCTTAACCATATTGACGCCAGCGACGATAACTCGATCACTACCGACAAGGCGCGAAATGCTTCCACGCTTACCCTTGTCCTTGCCAGTGATTACAATCACTTCGTCATCACGTTTCAGTTTACGCATGTTTGCCTCTGTCTCTTCTTACCTAGCGCTTAAAGTACTTCTGGCGCCAGTGAAATAATTCGCATGAATTTTTCTGTACGCAGCTCGCGAGTAACCGGGCCGAATACACGCGTACCTATAGGTGCGTCGTTTGCGTTAAGAAGAATCGCTGCGTTGTCATCGAACTTGATGAGTGAACCGTCTTGACGACGTACACCACTCTTAGTGCGAACAACTAGTGCAGTCAAAACCTGACCCTTCTTTACTTTACCGCGCGGAATCGCTTCCTTAACGGTGACCTTTATGACGTCGCCGATGCGTGCGTAGCGACGGTGTGAGCCGCCCAACACCTTGATACACATAACTCGTCGAGCGCCGCTGTTATCTGCGACTTCTAAGTATGACTGCACTTGAATCATCGATTCGCTCCATCAGTTACCTGCTAAGGCGGGCAACGATTCTCTACCTAAATTCTTGTTAAACCGCGGCGGGAAATCCCAGCCTTAAACTTGTGTTGCGCGCTCATCTATCGAGACCAAAGCCCAAGACTTAGTCTTGGAAAGAGGTCTAACTTCCTGAATAGTTACCGAATCACCGGGCATGCACTCATTTTTTTCATCATGCGCATGGATCTTTGTAGATCGCTTGATGATTTTGCCGTAAACAGGGTGAGTCACCTTACGCTCAATAAGCACAACGATAGACTTATCCATCTTGTTACTAATGACCTTGCCCGATGTAGTGCGAGCGGTTTTCTCGTTGCTTGCAGTAGACATAACTATGAACCACTCTTTTGTTTTTCAGTGATGATCGTTTTAACACGGGCGATATCACGCTTTAAGCCGCTCACCAAGTGAACCTGACCTAACTGACCCGTTGCACTTTGCATACGGACATTGAACTGGTCCTTGAAGAGATCTTGCAATTGAGCCTGCAATTCCTCGACCGACTTTTCTCTCAATTCGCTCGCTTTCATTACATTACCGTCCGTTTAACGAAAGTCGTATCGAAAGGAAGCTTCGACGCAGCTAGGCCAAACGCCTCTCGCGCAAGCTCCTCGTCAACGCCTTCGATCTCAAACATAATACGACCCGGCTGAATCTGGGCTACCCAGTACTCAACATTACCCTTACCTTTACCCTGACGAACCTCGAGAGGCTTACCGGTAATAGGCTTATCAGGAAACACACGGATCCAGATTTTTCCGCCACGTTTAACACGTCGCGTCATTGCGCGACGAGCTGCTTCAATTTGGCGGGCAGTTAGTCGACCACGCGAGACGGCTTTCAGACCGAACTCACCGAAATCTACGTTGCTACCACGATGAGAAAGACCGCGGTTGCGACCCTTCATCATCTTGCGGAATTTTGTACGCTTTGGCTGTAACACGTCGCTTTACCTCTAGTTGGCTTTAGCTTGCGAAGGCACGATAGCCTCATCTAAATCCAGTATTTCACCCTTGAAGATCCAGACCTTAATACCGATGATGCCGTATGTAGTCGCTGCTTCGGCTGTCGCGTAGTCAATGTCGGCGCGCAATGTATGCAGCGGCACTCGACCTTCGCGATACCACTCGGAGCGAGCGATTTCAGCACCGCCTAGGCGGCCTCCAACTTGAATCTTAATTCCCTCGGCGCCTTGGCGCATGGCGTTCTGAACTGCACGCTTCATAGCGCGACGGAACATAACGCGACGCTCTAGCTGTGAAGCCACACCGTCAGCAACGAGCTGAGCATCGAGATCAGGTTTACGAATTTCTTCGATGTTAACCTGTACAGGAACGCCCATTTGCGCTGTCAGCGTGTTGCGAAGTTTCTCAACGTCTTCGCCTTTTTTACCGATCACGATACCAGGACGAGCCGTATAAACGGTTACCTTAGCAGTCTGCGCTGGGCGCTCGATCTCGACACGAGAAACAGACGCAGCCGCCAGCTTCTTCTTAACGAATTCTCTTACGCGAAGATCAACTAAGAGGTTGTCTGCGTAATCCTTTCCTTCGGCATACCACGTAGAGGTATGTTTCTTGGTTATGCCAAGACGAATTCCAGTTGGATGTACTTTCTGACCCATCCGATACTCCTAGCTATCAGCGACCGTGATTGTTATATGGCAAGAGCGCTTCAAAATGCGATCAGCTCGTCCCTTGGCTCGTGGCATGATGCGTTTCATCGTCATACCTTCATCAACGCAGATCGTTGACACTTTCAACTCATCAACGTCAGCGCCTTCGTTGTGCTCCGCATTTGCGATAGCAGAATTCAGTACTTTCTTAATGAGCGCAGCACCTTTTTTGGGGCTGTAAGTCAGCAATAGCAGTGCTTCTTCCACCGCCTTGCCGCGAATCTGGTCTGCAACAAGTCGGGCTTTTTGAGCCGACATGCGCGCACCTTTTAATTTAGCTACAACTTCCATCTCAGCCCCCGATTAGCGCGATTTCTTGTCAGCAACGTGACCTTTATAGGTACGCGTGACGGCGAACTCGCCCAATTTATGGCCAACCATGTCTTCATTGATGGAGACAGGTACGTGTTGCCGACCATTGTGGACGGCGATTGTCAGACCGATCATATCGGGAGAAATCATCGAACGTCGCGACCAAGTCTTGATTGGGCGCTTGTCGTTGGCTTCAGCTGCGATCTGCACTTTTTTCATCAAGTGTAGGTCAATGAAGGGACCTTTTTTTAGTGAACGTGGCACTGGCTATACCCCTACCTTAACGGCTTGAATTTCTGCGACGGACAATCATGTTGTCAGTACGCTTATTAGTTCGTGTCTTGTAACCCTTAGTTGGCATACCCCAAGGTGAAACTGGGTGACGGCCACCAGAGGTACGTCCTTCACCACCACCATGCGGGTGATCAACCGGGTTCATCGCGACACCACGAACGGTTGGGCGAACGCCTCTCCAGCGCTTTGCTCCGGCTTTACCGAGTTGACGAAGACTGTGTTCTGAGTTTGATACTTCGCCCAACACCGCGCGGCAGTCCGAGAGGACTTTGCGCATTTCGCCTGAGCGTAGACGTAGCGTTGCATAGGCACCCTCACGAGCGACCAGCTGCAATGATGTACCCGCGCTTCGCGCTACCTGAGCACCCTTGCCTGGCTTGAGCTCGACACAGTGTACAGTGCTTCCAAGTGGCACATTGCGAAGTGGCAAACAGTTACCGACTTTAATGGCAGCATCGTCACCAGAGACGAGCGTATCTCCCGCCTTCACTTTATTGGGTGCGATAATATAGGTGCGAACGCCGTCTGCGTAGAGCAGGAGAGCGATTAACGCAGAGCGGTTAGGATCATACTCCAGACGCTCTACCTTCGCAGGAATGCCATCGCGGTTACGCTTGAAATCGATGATTCGGTACTTTTGCTTATGACCACCACCCGCGTGACGACGCGTGATGCGGCCGAGATTATTACGCCCGCCTGTCTTAGACTTAGGCGCAGTCAAAGGCGCATAAGGCGCACCCTTGTGCAGATCGTCATGCACGACTTTGACGACGTGACGGCGACCTGGTGAAGTAGGTTTACACTTTACAACTGGCATGACTATTCCCTACCTCTTTAGCTGATGTCAGCAAAGTCAATTTCATGACCTGCTTCTAGGCGAACATAAGCTTTTTTCCAGTCAGAGCGACGACGAATTCGACCGCCGGCTCCGCGCTTAGTTTTGCCCTTAACGTTAAGGATCTGAAGATCGGTAACCGATACCTTAAATAGCGTCTCAACTGCCTCGCGAACCTCAGGCTTAGTTGCCGTTGTCGCAATGCGGAACGCATATTGGTTGTTACCTTCGCCCATCAACGTTGTCTTTTCAGACACGTGTGGCCCTAGGATAATTTGATAGAGTCGCTCTTGGTTCATGCCAGCATCTCCTCGACTTTCTTAAGCGCGGCGACTGTAATGATTACGTTGTCGAATCCGACCAAGCTAACAGGGTCGATTCCGGCTACGTCTAGAACGTCTACCTTATGGAGGTTTCTCGCGGCTAGATAGAGATTTGGTTCTACCTGCTCGGAGATAATAAGCACGTTGTCGAGCTCGAATTCTTTGAGCTTTACGACGAGGTCTTTTGTCTTATGAGAGTCAATCGCGAAGTCGCTAACCGCGAATAAACGCTCCTGACGAATAAGCTCTGAGAGTATGCAGCGCATCGCGCCACGGTACATCTTCTTATTGAGCTTCTTGCTATGGTCTTGAGGACGAGCCGCAAATGTCACACCGCCGCTGCGCCAGATAGGGCTACGAATAGTGCCCGAGCGAGCTCGACCAGTGCCTTTTTGACGCCATGGCTTACGACCACCGCCGCGCACTTCAGAGCGCGTCTTCTGCTGCACAGTGCCCTGACGAGCACCTGCGAGATAAGTCACGACTGTCTGGTGGACCAGTGCTTCGTTATATTCTTTACCGAAGGCCTCGTCGGAGAGAGAGACCTTTTCTTTGCCCGCTTTCTTGCCAGGCAATGCAAGACTTAATTCCATTGCTTACCCCTTGGCCTTAACAGCTGGTCGAACGACGACATTTGAACCAGTAGCACCCGGAAGAGCACCCTTGATGAGAAGCAGATTGTTCTCGAGGTCGACGCGTACAATCTTAAGGCTCTGAGTTGTTGAACGCTCATTACCCATCTGACCAGCCATCTTTTTTCCTTTCCATACACGGCCAGGCGTCTGACACTGGCCTATTGAACCAGGCGCGCGGTGAGACAAAGAGTTGCCGTGAGTTGCGTCCTGCATCTGGAAATTGTGACGCTTAACGCCACCTTGGAAGCCCTTACCCTTTGACGTACCGGTGACATCAACCATTTGGCCTTCGGCGAACAGATCAACCTTGATCTCACTGCCAGCAGTCAAATCGGCAATATCTGCGTTATCTGCGCGGAATTCCCATAACCCAGTGCCGGCTTCGGTGTTCGCCTTCGCGAAGTGCCCAGCCATGCTCTTTGTTACGCGAGACGCGCGACGCGAGCCAGTAGTGACCTGAATAGCTGTGTAGCCATCGGTTTCGGGAGTTTTAATCTGAGTAACCCGGTTAGGCTGTACTTCTACAACTGTAACAGGGATAGACGTGCCTTCTTCGGTAAAGATACGAGTCATCCCGCTCTTACGACCGACTAATCCAATAGACATTTTAGTAAACCTCATCGTGCAAGGGGCTGAAACCCTCTATGGCCGCTGACGCGTTACACTATGTTCGTCACCGCAAATGGGTGACAGGAATATCAGTGCGCCAATACTTTTCTACAAAAGGGCAAGGAGGACTGAACTCTCGGTGCCTGGTCTGTTTTATTTCACGCTTAAGCATATGTGCGGCAGCGCTGTCTTGCTGTGCTCGGCGTTAGCCTCGCAGCTCCAGCAGATTTGTGCTGGTAGCTTTAGTTAGTGACCGCCGGATCTAAGCCGGTGCCTGCTAGTTATCCTAAACTGATCTGAACTTCTACACCTGCGGCGAGATCAAGCTTCATCAACGCATCTACAGTCTTCTCTGTAGGCTCGACGATGTCGAGTAGACGCTTGTGAGTACGGATCTCATACTGGTCACGCGCATCTTTGTTAACGTGTGGTGAAATTAGAACAGTAAAACGCTCTTTGTTCGTTGGCAGAGGAATTGGTCCGCGAACTTGCGCACCAGTGCGTCGCGCCGTATCCACTATCTCTTGAGTAGATTGATCAATCAGACGATGATCGAAAGCCTTTAGGCGGATTCTAATACGCTGATTTTGCATCTATCTAAAACTCCGAAATAGTGTCTTTTGGACAAAGTGTGTCTTTTAAATCGTAAATTCGTTTTAAGTTTTTTGCTCAAGTAAAATCAACTTGAAGCCGAAAAAAAGAAGCGAGATTCTATTGTTGAGGGGCGTTGGTGTCAAGCGATATCAACGCGAAACCTACTAATCTCTTCTTCATTTGCTCCTTTAGGTCGAAGCATTACCTTTTTACTGAGACAAAAAAACACCTCCGGGGAGGTGTTTTCCTGTTTAATCAGTAACTTATTCGATTATCTTCGCTACAACACCCGCGCCTACTGTGCGGCCGCCTTCACGGATCGCAAAACGGAGACCTTCGTCCATCGCGATTGGGGCAATCAACGTCACTTCCATCTTCACGTTGTCACC
>Ga0255773_10000210_pt1 | contig 61880 bp, 49 predicted proteins | sample 011ome_17_FD_179971 | JGI IMG/M metagenome (GOLD analysis project Ga0255773, IMG submission 179971) | Coastal salt marsh microbial communities from the Groves Creek Marsh, Skidaway Island, Georgia - 011502XT metaG (version 2) | ecosystem: Environmental > Aquatic > Marine > Intertidal zone >... | reverse complement strand
TGGTTAATGTTTTGTTTTTTTTTTAAATGATGCTTTTTCCTTTTGTGAAAGTATTGTTAAAAATTATGTTAATATAAACTATAGGTTATAAGTTTGTAGTATAAAGATTGTATCTTGAATACACTTTGGTTGGTTAGTAATAAAAGCACTGTTCTTTCAGTGCTTTTTTTATTATAATTTTTTTACAAAATTAACCATACTTGTTTCAACATCTTCAGCAATCTTTAACTTCGTATCATTATACGATTTCATGTTCTCCAATTGATCTCCTTCAATTTTTACCAAAATATGATTCATGTTTTCCACAATTAGTAGCATTCCATTTTGTGCAGAAGCATAAAGCAAATTCGCCTCATCTACACTTACTTGCAAATCTTTATCTCCATTAATAATTAGTGAAGGGATGTTGTGATTTTTCATTATTTCAGAAGGACTATATTGTATCCAATTAGACATAAAAGATTGTAGATCTAAATTGAAAATTGAAGACAATGCTACTGGAAAATCTGATGTAGTTTTTCCCTCTTTAAGAACTGCTAAAACACGTTTGCTGTCTTCCAAAAACATGGGTGCTGTTTTTGAAATTTGTTCAATTATAATTTGATCGATTGATTTTCCTGCGCCAGCCAATGAAATAAAACCAGAAACCCCGTCTTCCAAAGCCAATAATCCAACCAAACTTCCTTGACTGTGTCCAGCTACAACAATAGTTTCAAACTTTGGTTTAAAATAGGAAATAACCGATTTTGCATCCGTCACAAAATCATCAAACATGATGTTCTTGTCAATCGTTTTGTTGCGAATTTGCTTTACAATTCTTTTGTCGTATCGAAATGAAGCAATACCATTATTTGCCAACGATTCTGCCAATTTTTTTAGCATATCGTTTTTCATGAATGATTGATTGCCATTGCGATCTGTTGGGCCAGAACCCGCAATCAAAATTACCAAAGGTGCATTGTTTATTGTATTTGGGGTCAACAAAGTACCATCGACATGGGTGTTTATACTGAGGTCTTTTGACGAAAAATTTTGTGCAATCAATAGACTTGATGCAAATAGATAACAGCTTAAAAATTTGAGGACATGTTTCATAATTATTTATTTTAAAATTCTAAAGGTCAAGTTGATACGTTCTTCGACATGCTTTTTTGTTTTTGGAATTTGATGTAACCAGTAGTGTTGTGTACTGCCGCTCATTACAAGTAAACTTCCATGGGTCAAATTTATTTTAATTTTTTGAGATTTTTCTGTTCGATGCTTCATATGGAACATTCGCTCTGCACCCAAACTCACAGATGCAATTATAGGATTTTTACCCAATTCTTTTTCGTTATCAGCATGCCAACCATTACTGTCCTGACCATGACGATACAAGTTTAAAAGACAGGTTGTAAACTGTTTTTTCAATTGCTGTTCTACTTTTTCTTTAATTTCTAAAAGTGTTGCCGAAAAAGGAGATGGGTACATTGTGATGTTTGAATAACGATAAGGAAAGTTATTATTAGCAAATAATGCGGTAAGTCGAGGCTGATCATATACCTTTCCAAATACCTTTATTTGATCCTGTTGCCATGCCGTTTCATTACGTAAAACTTTAAAATATCTTGACGCTTCTAATGAGCTTAAGAAGTTTTTATCATAAGAAATCTCACCATCTTTTAACTCGGTGGTTATGTTATTATGTACACCAAAAAGCATCTTTTGATTTTTTTTCTAAATTAGCATAAGTTCTGAATTCATGCAACAAAAAAACATCTTCTCAATTTTAGCCCTTTTTGTTATGGCTATTATTTTTGCTCAAGCACCACTGCCTCAAGGTTTTAGCTATGCAAAAGATAAAATACCCGATTTAGAAATTGATTTACGTTATGCAAAAAAAAACAATTTTGTAGGTCAAAAAATTGACGGCTATACGACCGAAAAAGCCATTTTAAGTACAAAAACAGCTGAGGCACTATTTGCAGCACAACAAGAATTTGGGCGTATAGGTTTGGGGTTAAAATTATTTGATGGCTACCGTCCACAACGGGCAGTAGATCATTTTGTACGATGGGCAAAAATTCCTAGCGACACCCTAATGAAAGCACAATTCTATCCTAATATTCCAAAGTCTGAATTATTTAAAAAGCAATACATTTCCACACATTCTGGACATAGTAGAGGAAGTTCAATAGATGTGACACTTATAGATTTTAATACTTGCGAGGAACTTGACATGGGGAGTCCTTATGATTTTTTTGGTAAAATTTCGAATTTAGATTATCAAGATTTAAACACCAAACAACGCTCCAATCGTGAGTTGTTACAGCGTGTTATTATAAAATATGGATTCCGACCCTATGCACAAGAGTGGTGGCATTTTACCTTAAACCATGAACCATTTCCAAAGACCTATTTTGATTTTGTTATAGAATAAAAAAGGTGATTTTATAAAAAACCACCTTTTTTTGAGTAATGATGTGCAATTATTTTATCATCTCATAACTTCGCTTGATAAAGTTGGTCAGGGCCTCGCCTTTAAGAAGACCTTGCGAGAGTTGTGCCAAATCTAAACTTTGATTAATCAAACGTTCGCGTTTTTTTGCGGTTTTTGTGTTTAAAATTTCATTAACCAATTCAGAATTTGTATTCACAACTAGGTTATACATTTCTGGCATATTCCCCATACCAAACATACCGCCGCCGCCAGTTTGTTGCATTTCTTTCATACGGCGCATAAACTCTGGCTGAGTGATCATAAATGGTGCAGCATTGCTGTCCATAGCTTCCAATTGAACAATAAATTTCTCAGAAGAAATAACCGCTTTTAGATGTTCGTCTAAAGTTGTTTTTTCTTCTTCAGAGAGTTTTGAAATTGCAGTATCTTCTTTCTGAATCAGTTTATCAATATGATCGGCATCTACTCTAGCAAAGGAGATATTTTCTTTACTGCCTTCTAATTTTTGAATCAAATGTGATACAATAGGAGAATCCAACAAAAGAACTTCATAATCTTTCGCTTTTGCAGCCTCAATATAGCTGTGTTGTTCATCTGCATTAGAGGCATATAAAATCACTAATTTGTCATCTTTGTCAGTTTGCTTCGCTTTAATTTTATTGTACAATTCATCATAAGTATAGTAGGTGCCATCTACTGTTGGATACAATGCAAAAGCTTCAGCTTTTTCAAAGAATTTTTCTTCCGAGAGCATTCCATACTCAATCACAATTTTGATGTCATTCCATTTAGCTTCAAAATCTTCTCTATCATTATTAAATAATGACTTTAATTTATCGGCTACTTTTTTGGTTATATAAGACGAAATCTTTTTTACAGCACCATCAGCTTGAAGGTAGGAACGTGATACATTCAAGGGAATATCTGGAGAATCAATCACACCACGAAGCATGGTTAAAAATTCTGGTACAATTCCTTCTACATTGTCCGTTACAAAGACTTGATTTTGATACAATTGAATTTTATCCTTTTGGATATTCATATCGTTAGTCATTTTTGGAAAATATAGAATTCCAGTAAGATTGAAAGGATAATCGACATTCAAATGAATGTTAAAAAGCGGTTCTTCAAATTGCATGGGGTACAATTCACGATAAAACCCTTTATAGTCTTCTTCTTTCAAATCCGATGGTGTTTTTGTCCACGCTGGATTTGGATTATTGATGATATTATCGACTGTAATTTTGCGTTGAGGTTCAGTAGTTTCTTTACCGTCTTTGTCTGTTATCGTTTTTGGCTCGTGCTCTGGATCGTTGATTTCTTTTGTGCCAAATTTTATTGGGATTGGCATAAATTTGTTGTACTTGTTCAACAGTTCTGTAATACGATGGTCTTCCAAAAATTCCGTAGAATCTTCTGCAATATGCAAAATGATTTCTGTGCCTCTTTCTTTTTTATCAGCAGTTTCTAAGCTATACTCTGGACTTCCGTCACAAACCCAATGTGCAGCAGGTTCATCTTTAAAAGATTTTGTTATAATTTCTACTTTTTCAGCGACCATGAATGCAGAGTAAAACCCTAGTCCAAAATGTCCAATAATACCAGCATCTTCAACTTTATCCTTGTATTTGTCCAAAAACTCTTCAGCACCAGAAAATGCTACTTCATTGATGTATTTTTGAACTTCATCGGCTGTCATTCCAATGCCTTGGTCAATGAGATGCAGTTTTTTTCCTTCTTTGTCAATTTTGACTTCAATGATTGGATTCCCATATTCTACTTTAGCTTCGCCAATATTGGTTAAATGCTTCAACTTTAGGGTTGCATCAGTAGCATTACTAATTAATTCTCTTAAAAAGATTTCGTGATCGCTGTACAAAAACTTTTTAATCAGTGGAAAAATATTTTCAACGGATACATTAATTGTTCCTTTACTCATAGTTTTATGTATTTTAAACGATTATTATATTGATTAATAGTGTTAAACTTATGTCAAAAAGAATACCATTTTTAAAAATGTGACAAACTGGCATTTTATAAAGTTTATATTTGTGTAGAAATCACAACAAAAATAGCTTATGTACAACTCAAGAATAATAGGAATGGGGCATTATGTCCCAGAAAATGTTGTCACAAATGACGATTTGTCGCAACTGATGGATACTAACGATCAGTGGATTCAGGAACGTACAGGAATAAAACAGCGCCGTTGGGCCGTTAAAGGCGATGGAGATACCACTTTTAGTATGGGGTTAAAAGCTGCCGAAAATGCCATTAAGAATGCAGGAATTGACAAACAAGACATAGATTTTATTGTTTTTGCAACATTAAGCCCAGATTACTATTTTCCAGGTCCAGGTGTTCAAGTCCAGGAAGCTTTAGGAATTGATACCGTTGGTGCTTTGGATGTTCGTAACCAATGTTCGGGATTTGTATATGGTATTTCTGTTGCGGATCAATTTATTAAAACTGGGATGTACAAAAATATTTTAGTCATTGGTAGCGAATTGCAATCTCGTGGTATTGATGTTTCAACTAGAGGTCGAAGCATTTCTGTGATTTTTGGCGATGGTGCTGGAGCTGCTGTTTTGACTCGAGAGGAAGACACTTCTAAAGGTATTTTATCATCACATTTACATTCTCAAGGCGAGCATGCGTTAGAATTGGCCGCAGAAGCACCAGGCATGGGAAAACGATGGGTGACAGAAATAATTGAAGATAATGACCCAGAAGATATGAGTTACAGACCTTATATGAACGGGCAGTTTGTATTTAAAAATGCCATACGACGATTTAGTGAGGTCATCAACCAAGGTCTTGAAGCCAATAATTTACAAGTTTCGGATATTGATATGCTGATTCCCCATCAGGCCAATTTGCGAATTTCTCAATATATTCAAAAAAAGTTTCAACTCTCTGACGATCAAGTTTTTAATAATATTCAAAATTATGGTAATACGACTGCAGCCTCTATTCCAATTGCACTTAGTGAGGCTTGTGAGCAAGGAAAAATAAAATCTGGCGATACCGTTGTCCTTGCGGCGTTTGGTAGTGGTTTTACTTGGGGTAGTGTAATCATCAAATGGTAGAATCTTATAAAACGCTTGTTTTGGGGGCTTCCCTTAATCCAGAGCGCTATTCATACAAAGCAATTTTGATGTTAAGAAAAGCTAATATTCCAGTAGTGGCTTTTGGTCTCAAGCATGGAGTTGTAGGTGATGTAGAAATCGATACCAATTTAAAATTGTACTCATCTGTTCATACCATTACGCTTTATTTAAACCCCAAACGTCAATTGGATTATATGGAATACATTTTGAATTTAAATCCGAAACGTGTGATTTTTAATCCAGGAACAGAAAACCCTGTTTTTTTCAAACTTTTGGAACGTCAAAACATTACTTATGAAATCGCCTGTACTTTGGTGTTATTGTCTACGAATCAGTATTAATCCTAAAAAGGTAAGCATTCCATTGAGTGGTAATAACTCATAACCAATAACATAGCCACCGATTTGCTCTGCAGGAATTTTTCCTAGACCATAAGAAATAGAAACGGATAATAACGCTACAAGCCACACATATTTATCTTTAATCTTATAATTTGTAAAAATACCAAAGGCAAAAAGCCCTAGTAAAGGCCCATAGGTATATCCAGCAACAGTAAGCAGGCTATCAATAACATTGGAATCTAAGATGTGTTTAAAAGCAATGATAACCAAAATTAAAAGCACACTCATCCCTATATGCGTTTGTTTTCGAATGCGTTTTTTGTCAGTATCTGAATGTTTGTTGAGGTCTAAAATATCGACACAAAAAGACGTTGTTAGTGAAGTCAATGCACTATCGGCGCTACTGTAGGCTGCTGCAATAAGTCCCAAAATAAATACTGAAGCCAAGGTTAATCCTAAGCCAGAATTAAGCGCAATTTCTGGGAACAATAAATCTGTTTTGGGTTGTCCGTCCATAAGCGGCAGTGCTATACCAAAACGTTCCGCATAAATGAATAATAAAGCGCCCAAAAGTAAAAATAAGAATGTGACTAGTGTTAGCACAATACTAAACCAAAGCATATTTTTTTGTGCATCTTTTAGCGATTTACAGGTTAGATTTTTCTGCATCATGTCCTGATCTAATCCCGTCATACAAATAGTGATAAACATGCCTCCAAAGAACGATTTTAAGAAATGGTCTCTTGCTAAAATAGAATCTGTTCTAAAAATTGAATGGTATTGATTTAGTTCGTCTGAAACTAAAAACTCTGAAAAACTCCAACCCAATTGATCTGTGATAAAATAAATGGAAAGCACCACAGCACACACCATAAAAAGTGTTTGTAGTGTATCGGTCCAAACAATCGTTTTGATACCACCTTTGTTGGTATAAATCCAAATGAGTAGTATTGACAAAATGACCGTAGCTTCAAAAGGAATATTCCATTGTTCAAAGACAAATTGTTGCAATACAATTGCCATTAGATACATTCGAAAAGCAGCCCCCAAAACCCTAGAAACAAAGAAGAAAAATGCACCAGTTTTATGACTAACACGTCCATATCGCTGTTGTAGGTATTCGTAAATTGAAGTGAGATTTAATTTGTAATAAATAGGCAAAAGCATAAAAGCAACCACAACATAGCCCGCAATATAGCCCAAGCACACTTGAAAATAGCTAAACTCTGAACTTTGTACCCATCCTGGTACAGATATAAAAGTCACGCCAGAAAGTGAAGCGCCAATCATTCCAAAGGCCACCAAATACCAAGGCGATTGTTTTCCAGCTTTGAAAAAATCATTATTGCTATCATTTTTTCCTGTAATTCTTGCGATAATAACAAGAAATACAAAATAAACTAGAGTGATGAGTAGAATGTGTTGTCCTTTCAACTTAATAAATATATATTTGTGATGCTCAAATGTACCACGAGTCTGTGTTCAAATGTAAAATATTCTGAAATAATCTTAAGTCAAATTTATTAGATTTTTCAATTGTTTTTACTTTAAGTTCTGCTAATGAGGTGTTTAAATCATTTAGTAAAATATAAATAAAATGGAGTTTTCATCGAAATTATTAGAAAATGCAGTGAATGAAGTTTCACAATTGCCGGGAATTGGACGGCGTACTGCGCTTCGTTTGGTACTTCATCTTTTGCGGCAATCAGAAGACCAGACTAATCAGTTATCTAAAGCACTTTTAGACATGAGATCTTCAATAAATTTTTGTCAGCAATGCCATAATATTTCTGATCAACTTGTTTGTGAAATCTGTGCAAATCCAAACAGAAATCAAAATACTATTTGTGTGGTGGAAGATATTCGAGATGTTTTAGCCATTGAAAGTACTGCAAGTTATCGTGGAGTATATCATGTTCTAGGGGGTAAAATTTCTCCTATGGATGGTATTGGTCCAACAGATTTAAATATTCAAAGTTTGGTCAATAAAGTTAATGAAGGCAAAATAAAAGAGCTTATTTTTGCGTTGAGTTCCACAATGGAAGGCGACACCACTAATTTTTACATTTATAAACAAATTCAAGGCGAAGAGGTTATACTTTCAACAATAGCAAGAGGGATTTCAGTAGGTGATGAATTGGAATATACCGATGAAGTTACTTTGGGACGAAGTATTACCAATAGAGTGCCATTTGAATCCTCTTTAAAATCATAAAGTATTGAAGCTATCTGTAGTTATTCTCAATTATAATGTACGCTACTTTTTGGAGTTATGCTTACAAAGTGTTCAAGCAGCATTAAAAGATATCCCCTCTGAAATTATTGTTATTGATAATCATTCAATGGATGATAGTTGTGCCATGGTAAAAGCTAAATTTCCAGAAATCACACTAATCGAAAACGAAAATAATGTTGGCTTTTCAAAAGCTAATAACCAACTGCTTGAAGTGGCACAAGGGGAGTTTGTGTGTATACTTAACCCCGATACTGTAGTTGCTGAAAATACATTCCAAAATCTACTTCAATTTTCTGAAGCAAAGTCAAAAAATTTAGGAATTGTTGGATGTCGGCTAATTGATGGTTCAGGTCGCTTTTTACCTGAAAGCAAAAGAAATTTTCCTACAGTTTCTGTGGCCTTTCAAAAATTAATTGGGAGAAGTAAGTCTTATTATGCGCATCAAATTGATGAATTTACTAACGCAGAAGTTGAGGTGCTCCCTGGTGCTTTGATGTTTTTGAAACGATCACTTTATGAGGATTTGAAAGGTTTTGATGAAAGCTTTTTTATGTATGGAGAGGATATAGATCTATCCTATAGAGCAAAGCAATTAGGGTACAAAAATTATTATTTAGGAACAAGCACTGTTATTCATTTTAAGGGTGAAAGTACAATTAAAAACAGAACTCAATCCAAACGTTTTTATCATGCAATGAAGTTGTTTTACAAAAAACATTTCAAATTAAATTTTTTCTTTGGAACTTTAATTAATATAACAGCAAGTTTGATACCTTACATTCCAAAATTTAACGCTTCTGTAAAAAGAAAGATTAAAAAGATTACATTTTTAAAGCCCTACACAAGCTTAAAATGGCTCGAAAAGAAGAATTTAACAACTGTAAATTCCATCGAAGAATTGCCAAAAAACATTTATTATGATGTAGTTTTTGATTTAAACGCTACCGATTTCCAGTCTGCAATTAAACAAATTAGTACAACCAAATATAAATTCATCACCTACAAATTCCTTCCAAAAAAGTGTAATTATTTTGTTGGCAGCGATTTTTCTGTGCGTAGAGGAGAAGTGGTACATTTTGATAAATTTGAAAACAGAGTCTACTTTTAAAAACAATTGATTAAGTCATCAATTTTCTGTAATTTTGCGCCACGAAACGTACCCAAATAATATAATATATGGCAAAGTTTGAGCTCAAATTACCCAAAATGGGAGAGAGTGTTGCAGAAGCAACAATCAATTCTTGGTTGAAAGATGTTGGCGATCGTGTGGAAATGGATGAGTCTGTTGTAGAAATTTCAACAGACAAAGTAGATAGTGATGTGCCGAGCGAAGTCGGTGGAATTTTGGTTGAGAAAAAATTTAAAGTTGATCAAGTTGTTGAGGTTGGACAAACCATTGCCATTATTGAAACAGAAGATGAGGCGCAGGCTGAACCACCAAAAGAGACTCCAAAAGTTTCAGAACAATCAATACCAGCGCCAGACCCAGAAATAATTGCTGATATACAAGACACTGTTGATATTGCAAAAACTGCAGCCATCCCAATCAGTTCAAACGGAACAAGATTTTATTCTCCTTTGGTAAAAAATATAGCCAAAAAAGAAGGGGTTTTACAAGTAGAATTAGATCAAATTGAAGGCAGCGGAAAAGGTGGAAGAGTAACTAAAAACGACATGCTTGCATATATCGAAAAGCGATCAAAAACAAGTGTTTCAACTCCAAAGCAAACACCTCAGTCAGCTCCAGCATCATTGCCAACCTCTGCAGCTCCAACAGTACGTAGTGGAGCAGATGAGATTATTGAAATGACTCGAATGGGTAAACTCATTTCAAAACACATGATTAATTCTGTACAAACTTCGGCTCATGTACAGTCTTTTATAGAAGTTGATGTTACAAAAATATGGAATTGGCGCGAAAAAATTAAAGCTAAATTTCAGCAAAATACAGGTGAAAAAATCACATTCACTCCTATTTTTATGGAAGCTGTTGCAAAAGCACTAACCATTCATCCAATGCTAAATATTTCGGTTGATGGCGATCATATTGTCAAGCACAAATCCATTAACTTGGGAATGGCAACAGCGCTGGCCGATGGCAATCTTATTGTCCCTGTCATCAAAAATGCAGACCAACTCAATTTGATGGGAATGACAAAGCGTGTTAACGATTTAGCAGTCCGAGCAAGAAATAATCAATTAAGTCCAGATGATATTCAAGAGGGCACATATACGGTTACAAATGTTGGTGGATTTGGAAGTATTATGGGTACGCCAATCATCAATCAACCACAAGTTGGAATTTTAGCTCTTGGGGCGATTAGAAAAGTGCCTGCAGTCATAGAAACCAGTGAGGGTGATTTTATAGGCATTCGCCAAAAAATGTTTTTGTCCCATTCCTATGATCACAGAGTAGTTAATGGTGCTCTTGGGGGTCAATTTCTAAAAACAGTAAAAGAATTATTGGAGTCTTGGGACGAAAATAGACAAGTATAAAACAATGCAATTAAGCCTAAAAAAACCCATTTGTTTCTTCGATTTAGAAACAACTGGCGTTAATATTACTACCGATAGGATTGTAGAGATTTCTATTTTAAAAGTTTTTCCAGATGGAAAAGAAGAAAAAAAAACATGGCTAGTCAATCCAGAAATGTCTATTCCTTCACAAGCCACTGCAGTACATGGAATTTCAGATGAAAAGGTAGCAAATGAACCCATATTTACAATGCTTGCCAATGAGATAAATACATGGATAAAAGACGCAGATTTAGGTGGATTTAATTCGAACCGTTTTGATATTCCAATTCTTGCTGAAGAAATGCTCAGAGCAGGTGTTGATTTTGACATGAAAAATAGAAAGTCTGTTGATGTTCAAACCATCTTTCATAAAATGGAGCAACGAACACTTACTGCAGCCTATAAATTTTATTGCGAAAAAAATCTGGAAAATGCGCATAGTGCAGAGGCCGATACCATAGCAACATATGAGGTGCTAAAAGCACAACTCGATCGATATGAAGATTTAGAAAACGACACATCGTTTTTAGCTGAATTCAGCACCCGCCATAAGTTTGCCGATTTTGCAGGATTTATTCGATATGATAAGGATGGTAACGAATGTTTTTCTTTTGGAAAATATAAAGGCAAAAAAGTAACCGAAATTCTAGAAACAGAACCAGGTTATTTTGGATGGCTACTTAATGCAGATTTTCCATTGTACACCAAAAAAGTTTTAACTGCCATAAAACTTCGAGCGTTTAATCAGAAACTCTAATCCATGAAACTGATTTGTATTGGTCGAAACTATAGCAATCACATTGCAGAGCTTCAAAATGAAAAACCAACTGAACCTGTAGTTTTTTTAAAGCCTGATACAGCCATATTACTCAAAAAACAACCTTTTTTTATCCCTGATTTTTCCAAAAATGTACAACATGAAGTTGAGGTACTTGTAAAAATCAACAGAGTTGGAAAATATATTGCACCAGAGTTTGCGCATAAATATTATAATCAAATAGGTTTAGGTATAGACTTTACAGCCCGAGATTTGCAACAAACATTGAAACAAAAGGGATTACCATGGGAAAAAGCAAAAGCATTTGATAGTTCTGCAGTTGTAGGGAAGTGGGTTTCTAAGCGTCAATTTGAAAACTTGAATAATATGTCATTTAGTTTGAAGAAAAATGATACCATTGTACAGTCTGGAAATACAAAAGATATGCTCTGGAATATTGATGCAATTATTTCGTATGTTTCACAATTTTTTACACTTAAAATTGGAGATATTATTTTTACAGGAACGCCTTCTGGAGTAGCTTCGGTTCAAGCCAATGATAGCCTTTCAGGCTACATTGAAAACGAAGAATTTTTCAATATAAAAGTCAAGTAAATGAATGCTGAAATCATTACAATCGGCGATGAAATTCTAATTGGTCAAATTGTAGATACCAATTCAGCATATATTTCAAAAGAGTTAAACAAAATTGGGGTTTCTGTTTTTCAAATTAACTCTGTTCAAGATGATAAAAACCATATTCTTGAGGCGCTAGAAAATGCAGAAAAACATGCAGATTTGGTAATTCTTACAGGAGGGTTAGGACCAACAAAAGATGACATCACAAAAAAAACATTAGCGGAGTATTTTGATGATACTTTGGTTCGAAACAAAGAAGTTACAGCACATATCAAACACATTTGGAAAACATACATAAAACAACCCCTTTTGCAGGTTAATTTGGATCAAGCTTTAGTGCTTTCAAAAGCTAAAGTTTTGATGAATCAATCGGGTTCTGCGCCAGGGATGTGGATAGAAAATAACGCCACAGTTTTTGTTTCGCTACCAGGTGTACCATTTGAGATGAAAGCATTGATGCAAAATGAGGTTTTACCTCGACTTTCAGAGCAATTTAAATTACCTTTTATACTACACAAAACAGTGCTCACCTATGGACTGGGTGAGAGTGTCATTGCCGATCGAATTTCGGATTGGGAAAATAATTTACCTAAAAATATAAAGTTGGCCTATTTACCAAATCTAGGTCGTGTTCGTTTGCGATTATCATCAAAAGGATTTGACAAAGCATTGGTTTATGAATCAATCAATACAGAAATTGAAAAATTAGTACCACAAATTAGTGACGTTTTTGTAGGTTTTGAAGAAGATTCTTCAATTGAGCAAATTATTGGAAATCAATTGATGAAGTCAAATACAACCTTAGCTTTAGCTGAGAGCTGTACAGGAGGACGAATAGGTGCACAGTTTACAGCAAATGCTGGAGCGTCAACTTATTTTAAAGGTGGAGTAATTGCTTATGATACGGCCATTAAAACTCAGGTTTTGGGGGTTCATAAAAATGTAATTAAAAAACATTCTGTAGTAAGTGGAGAGGTAGCAGAAGCAATGGCTTTGGGCGTTCAAAAATTATTTAATTCAGACTATGCTGTAGCAACAACAGGCAATGCAGGTCCAACAAAAGGAGATTCTGATGCAGAAGTTGGAACGGTTTGTATTGCTATTGCAACACCTAAACATGTTTTTTCAAAGCAATTTACCTTTGGCAAACATCGAGAACGCATCACCACAAAAGCTGTGCATATGGCATTAACTTTATTACAGAAAGAAATTTTTTAAAATTGACTTCATAAAATTTGTGAACTTACAAAGAATTCGTATTTTTGCACCTCGTTTTGAAACAACAAAACAATTAAATTAAAGATCATGTCAAAAATTTGTGAACTTACAGGAAAAAAAGCAATGGTAGGAAATAACGTTTCCTTCTCTTTGAATAGAACAAAACGCAAATTCAATGCAAATTTGGTGAAGAAGCGTTTTTATATCCCTGAAGAAGATAAGTGGGTAACGCTTAAGGTTTCAACATCTGCATTGAAAACGATCAACAAGATTGGTATTAGCGCAGCGATTAAAGAAGCAAAGTCAAAAGGGTTTTTAAAATAATTACACCAAAAAGTAAAGGATCATGGCAAAGAAAGGAAATAGAGTTCAAGTGATTTTGGAATGTACTGAGCACAAAGCATCAGGACAGCCAGGAACGTCTCGATACATTACAACTAAGAACAAAAAGAACACACCAGACCGCATGGAAATTAAGAAATTTAATCCTATCCTAAAGCGTATGACGGTGCATAAAGAAATTAAATAATTAGGTTTTAAACACAAACCACCAAGAAATACTTGAATCATGGCAAAGAAATCAGTAGCAGCACTTCAAACAGGATCTAAACGTTTGACTAAAGCAATCAAAATGGTAAAGTCTCCAAAAACTGGTGCTTACACTTTTGTAGAGTCAATTATGTCTCCAGATAAAGTAAACGACTTCTTAAACAAGAAGTAATAGTTCTAAAAATTTTAGACTTAAAAGCTGCTTTTCTACAAAGCAGCTTTTATTTTTTTAGTACCTTGCAAAAGACCAAATAAAGATAAAACAACCGCTAGTATGAGTTTTTTTAAAAAGATATTTTCATCTGAAAAAAAAGCCACTTTAGATAAGAGGCTTGAAAAATCTAAATCTAGTTTTTTTGACAAACTAGGAAAGGCCGTTGCAGGGAAATCCAAAGTTGATGATAGTGTATTGGACAACCTAGAGGAAGTGTTAGTCACAAGTGATGTAGGAGTCAATACCACTCTAAGAATTATTGAGCGTATCGAAGCGCGTGTCTCTCGCGATAAATATTTAGGAACTGAGGAGTTGAATGTCATTCTTAGAGAAGAAATTGCAGCATTACTTTCGGAAACAAATTCAGGAGAAGCTTCTGATTTTTCATTGCCCAATACACAAAAACCTCACGTTATAATGGTGGTAGGGGTGAACGGTGCTGGAAAAACAACTACGATTGGAAAACTCGCACATCAATTTAAAAAACAAGGTTTAAATGTTGTACTGGGCGCCGCTGATACTTTTAGAGCTGCCGCTATCGATCAATTACAAGTTTGGGCTAATCGTGTTGATATACCCATTGTAAAGCAATCTATGGGTAGCGATCCTGCCTCAGTGGCTTTTGATACACTGCAAAGTGCTGTAAGTTCCGATGCAGATGTTGTTATTATTGATACTGCTGGTCGATTGCACAACAAGGTAAATTTAATGAATGAATTGACCAAAATTAAACGTGTTATGCAAAAAGTAGTTCCAAATGCACCACATGAAATTTTATTGGTTCTCGATGGTTCAACCGGTCAAAATGCTTTTGAACAAGCCAAACAATTTACGGCAGCTACTGAAGTTAATGCCTTGGCCGTCACCAAATTAGATGGTACAGCCAAAGGAGGAGTTGTTATTGGAATAAGCGATCAATTTCAAGTGCCTGTAAAATACATAGGTGTTGGTGAAGGCATAGATGATTTGCAAGTTTTTAATAAATTCGAATTTGTAGATTCCTTTTTTAAATAATTAGAAACATGAAAAATATTGCATTATTCTTATTGATTAGTGTTGTTTTTGGATGTAAAAATGATGTTCAAAAAACAGAAAATAATTTAAGTGATATTTCTGAAAAATCTTTTCGAAAATTCAAAGTTGAAGATTCAAATTACATAGATTTAGAAGAACTCTGGGCGCCATTTCAGGATCAACTTTCTAGTTTTTCTATAGAAAAATACGAAGCCTTGAAACCTTTGATTATGAATCAGGCTATTCCAGCGCTACAACGCCATGTTCAAAACAAAAAGCTCAGCTATGAGGCTTTGGTTACGTTTTATTTATACCGCATCAATTTATTAGATCGAGAAAATAAAAAATCGCTTAATTCTGTAATTTCATTAAACACATCAATTATTGAAGAAGCTCGAGAAAAAGACAAAAAGCGTCCAAAGAATTTATCAGTTTATTCAATTTATGGAATGCCTATTCTTTTGAAAGATAATATCAATGCCAATGGAATGGTAACAACTGCAGGAGCAGTTGCTTTGATGAAAAATACAACTGAAGATTCATTTTTAAGTCAACAATTAAAGTCTTCGGGTGCGCTTATTTTAGGAAAGGCAAATCTGAGTGAATGGGCCTATTTCTTTTGTGGCGATTGTCCAAGTGGCTATAGTGCTGTTGGTGGTCAAACATTTAACCCCTATGGAAGAAAAACACTAGATACTGGAGGCTCAAGCTCTGGAAGTGCTGTAGCGGTAGCGGCCAATTTTTGTGCAGCTGCAATTGGTAGTGAAACAGCCGGATCTATTTTGTCGCCTGCCAGTCAAAATGCTGGAGTTGGCCTAAAACCAACTATAGGAACTGTAAGCCGTAGTGGTATTGTTCCCATTTCAAGTACCTTAGATACGGCTGGACCAATAACTAAATCAATTATTGATAATGTCTTGGTTTATAATGCCATTATTGGGTATGATGATAGAGATTTTAAATCAACATCAACATCTAAAATTGATCTTAAAACAGTTTTAAATACCTCTTTTGAAGGAAAACGTTTTGGCGCTATCAAAGAATTATTGGAGGATTCTCTTTACTTAAAATCTATAAAATTATTAGAAAAACATGGAGCAGAAATCATCACCATTGAACCAGAAAATGTCAATTTACCCAACTTTTTAAGGTTATTAAATCTAGATATGAAAGCAGATTTGCCTTTGTATTTTCAAAATCATGCTAATAAAAACATGACATTCAATGACGTACAATCTATTATTGATTATAATATTTTAGATAGTATCCGTGCGCCTTATGGTCAAAAACTGTTTCAAGGGATTGTAGAAGATTCAGCAACTCCAGAAGAATTTAGCACTATCAAATCAACCTTAAAAACAAATGGCAAAGCCTATTTCGATACAATGATGATTGCACATGAATTAGACGGTGTATTATCTGTAAACAATTATCATGCAAGCTATGCTGCAGTGGCAGAATATCCAGCTCTAACTGTTCCAATGGGGCTTAACAAAGAAAATGCTCCAATGGGACTTACATTTATTACAAAACCCTTTCAAGAAGGACAACTTTACCAATGGGGATATCACTTTGAAAAAGTTGCTAATAAACGACCTTTACCAAACCAGTACAACTAATTACTTTTATGAGAACAAAATCACTCAAAAAAAATAAAATCAATGTTGTGACTTTGGGTTGTAGCAAAAACGTATATGACAGCGAGGTGCTAATGGGGCAACTCAAAGCCAATGGCAAAGCAGTTGCACACGAAGAAGAAGGTAATATTGTGGTCATCAATACCTGTGGATTTATTGATAACGCCAAAGAAGAAAGTGTCAATACCATTTTAGATTTTGTTCAAAAAAAAGAATCTGGTGATGTTGATAAAGTTTTTGTAACCGGCTGTTTAAGTGAACGTTATAAGCCCGATTTAGTTAAAGAAATTCCAGATGTAGATCAATATTTTGGAACTACAGAATTGCCTCAACTTTTAAAAGCCTTAGGTGCAGATTATAAGCATGAACTTATTGGTGAGCGATTGACGACCACACCAAAAAATTATGCCTATTTAAAAATTGCTGAAGGTTGTGACCGTCCGTGCAGCTTTTGCGCCATCCCTATGATGCGTGGTAAGCACCGCTCAACGCCTATAGAGGATTTAGTTGTTGAAGCCGAAAAATTAGCAGCAAATGGTGTTAAAGAATTGATTCTAATTGCACAAGATTTAACCTATTACGGACTGGATTTATACAAAAAACGTAACCTTGCTGAACTGCTAAAAGCTTTAGTAAAAGTTGAAGGTATAGAGTGGATTCGTTTGCACTATGCTTTTCCAACAGGCTTCCCAATGGATGTTTTGGAAGTGATGAAAAATGAATCAAAAATCTGTAATTATTTGGACATTCCATTGCAGCATATTTCAGATAAAATTTTGAAAAGTATGCGTCGTGGAACCACACAAGCAAAAACCACAAAACTACTGCAACAATTTCGTGAAGCAGTACCCAATATGGCTATTCGCACTACTTTGATTGTTGGTTATCCTGGAGAAACTGATGAGGATTTTCAAACCCTAAAGCAATGGGTAAAAGCTATGCGATTTGAACGTTTGGGATGTTTTACCTATTCACATGAAGAAAACACACATGCCTACAATCTAGAGGACGATGTCCCACAAGAGATTAAACAAGCTCGTGCCAATGAAATTATGGAATTGCAATCACAGATTTCATGGGAATTGAATCAAGCGAAAATAGGACAAACTCTACGTGTTGTTATCGATCGCAAAGAAGGGCAACATTTTGTGGGACGTACTGAATTTGATTCTCCAGATGTTGACAATGAGGTGCTGATTGATGCTTCAAAAGTATATCTCAAAACAGGAGAATACACAACAGTAACCATTACTGATGCCGCTGACTTTGATTTGTATGCAGAGGTGTGCTAGGAAATTATTTTTTAAAAACCTTAACTGTTTTGGAAGGAGTACTAAAAAAATACAAACCCCTATTGAGGTTGCTTATATTAACCTTAAAGTACTCATGATTAATTTCAATTATAGAAGTTAAATCACTGCAATTTTTTCCAAGGATATCATAAATTTTTAGCTTGTTTAACTCCAAACCATGTATAAAAACATAGTCAGATGAAGGGTTTGGATAAACTCGAACTGAACTTGAACTAAGAGCTGGATTATTTGTAGATAATGTTGTGTTTTCTATTGAAAAATTATCCACATAATGAACACTTGTGTTTGGATAAAAATCTATCCATAATTTCATTGTTGAATGTGTTGCCGTAAAACTTAGGGTTCTTAATGTGTATGAAGTCTGTTCACTGATATAAAAATAGGTTCCATTGTAGACATTAGATGTCGGTCCGACATAAAGATCTGCTTCACCGCCTTTAGCAAAAAAATCAAGGCTATAATCATCACCAACTGTTAGGCCAGAAATATCTGTATATAGCTGGTTGTAAAGTGTGGAGTGCCCGTTGAATTTAGCAGCTTTATTCATTGAATATGGAAAGCTGGCATCAATAACAATGTTTGTCGATGAATCCCACCAATCTCTTTAGGTGTTCCATCCGATTAAATCATTTTCAAAATCATTGTTTCCATTAGCAATGACTTGGGATTGAGTTTGAATACTAAATAAAAAAAGTGTTACAATTAAGTGTAGTGTTTTGCTTTTCATGATAAGATATTTTTTAAAATTTCTTTAAACGCTTAATAAACGTCAGCAGATAATTGGGACATAAAATTTAAATTATAATTATTATACAAATTTACAAATTTTCCATTTAAAATTGAATTATATTACAATTTATTATATCGATAATTCTTATAACTAGTTGATTATCAATTGAATTTTTCAATTATCTAAGTTTTATGATAACATTATTTTTTTTTCGTAAATTTCGATGATAATTGGAATTGATTTGTGATATAAAAAACTTTTAATAATTTCAAGTATCTTTACTGCCTTATAAATGAATTGATGGCCACAGCGTATATTCCATATGCAAAAACGAATACCTTGCCTCGACTTTTACAAGAAGTTTTAGGTAATAATCCTGAATTGGATATGTTTTACACGGCACCTACAACACTAGAAAATTTTAGCTCTCAAATGACCTCAAAATCTGCTCAATTTTCTTTAGAAAATAGAACTATTTTGGCAGATTGTTTGCATATACAATACCATCATTTAAATCCTACTGCTTCAACAATAACACAGATTGATGCTCTAAGAAGACCAACAACTTTTACAGTAACTACAGGGCATCAGTTGAACCTAATGGGTGGGCCGTTATATTTTATTTACAAAATTATTTCAATCATCAACTTGGCTAAAGCTTTAAAAGAAAAGTATCCAGAAAATAATTTTGTTCCTGTATTTTGGATGGCTACTGAAGATCATGATTTTGAAGAAATTAATCATTTTTATTTAAGAGAAAATTACTTAGAATGGCAACACCAATCTAAAGGCCCTGTAGGACGGTTATCGACTAAAGAATTAGATGAATTTTTTAGTCAATTTTCAACACATTTGGGAGCTGATGAACATTCAAAAGCATTGACTGAATTGTTTAAAAAGGCGTATCTAAATCAACATAATTTAGCCGATGCAACTCGAGCTTTAGTACATCAACTTTTTGGCAATGATGGACTTATTGTTGTTGATGGCGACAATAAAAATCTCAAACGCTTGTTTATACCTATTTTTAAAAATGAGCTTGAACATCAAATCGTTTTGAATGAAGTAACAAAAACAAATCAGGCTCTAAAACAGATAAATTCAAATTTTAAAATTCAAGTCAATCCAAGACCTCTTAATTTGTTTTACATCAAGAATAATTTAAGAGAACGCATTGAGCTAAACAACGGTATTTTTCTAGTGTTAAATACAGAATTGAGTTGGGATTTAGAGGGGATTTTAAAAGAACTCGAAGTGCACCCCGAATGTTTTTCTCCAAATGTTTTGATGCGACCATTGTATCAAGAAACGATTTTACCTAATTTGTGTTATGTTGGTGGTGGTGGCGAACTTTCTTATTGGCTTCAACTCAAGTCGTGTTTTGACGCTTTTAATGTACATTTTCCATTACTATTGCATCGTAGTTCAGCATTAATTGTTACTAGTAAACAATACAAAAAACTTCAAAAATTTAATATTTCTTTTGAAGACTTGTTTTTATCTTCAGAAGAATTATCAACTAAAATTGCTAAAACTCAAAGAGACTTGATTAATTTTTCAGATCAAAAACAACATTTAAAACAGCAATTTGAAGAACTTTATCGTATTGCAAAACAAACAGATAGGTCTTTTTTGGGTGCAGTCGCAGCACAGGAAAAAAAACAACTCAAAGGATTGACCAATTTGGAAAAACGACTTTTGAAAGCCGAAAAAAGAAAGTATAAAGCACAAGTTGAACAGGCAGTATTACTTCAGTCTGCATTATTTCCAAATGAAAATTTACAAGAACGGGTCCTAAATTTTTCAACTTTTTATGCCCTTTATGGTTATGATTTTATTGAAAAACTAAAATCAGAACTCAATCCTTTTCAACAAGGATTTTCAATAATTTCTTTATAAGTTTTTATAAAAAATTGATTTAAAATTTAGAGATAAATAGTACTTTTGGGCATGCAACACGATAAGGTACTCATTCTTGATTTTGGATCTCAATATACACAGCTCATTGCGCGTCGCGTTAGAGAGTTAAATATTTATTGTGAAATCCATCCCTACAACAAAATTCCAACCTCATTAGACGACTATAAGGCGGTGGTGCTTTCGGGCAGTCCACAATCTGTGCGAGGTGATGATGCACTACATCCCGATTTGTCGGAAATTCGAAAAATAAAACCCTTGTTGGCGGTCTGTTATGGCGCACAATATTTGGCTCATTTTTCTGGTGGTAATGTTGCACCCTCAAACACAAGAGAGTATGGCCGTGCCAATTTATCTTTTATAAAATCAAATGAATCTTTTTTCGAAGGAATTTCTAAGGGCAGTCAAGTTTGGATGAGTCATAGCGATACCATTAAAACTTTGCCAACCAACGGTGTATTATTGGCCAGCACCCACGATGTTGAAAATGCGGCTTATAAAATTGAAGGTGAGTCAACCTACGCCATTCAATTTCATCCAGAGGTGTATCATTCAACTGATGGTAAAACATTACTTAAGAATTTTTTGGTTGATATAGCAGGTCTACAACAAGATTGGACACCAGATTCTTTTGTAGAAGAAACCGTTGCTGATTTAAAATCACAGCTACAAAATGACAAAGTTGTTTTAGGTCTTTCTGGCGGTGTGGATTCAACAGTTGCAGCCATTTTACTCAACAAAGCTATTGGAAAAAACCTGTACTGTATTTTTGTAAATAATGGTTTGTTACGTAAAGATGAATTTAGTAATGTATTAAAACAATACGAAGGTATGGGGCTGAACGTCAAGGGTGTAGATGCTTCGGCACGTTTTTTGGATGCTTTGGCAGGAATAGATGATCCAGAACAAAAACGTAAAGCCATTGGGCGTGTTTTTATAGAAGTTTTTGATGATGAAGCTCATTTGATTAATGATGTTAAATGGCTGGCACAAGGAACGATTTATCCTGATGTCATTGAAAGTGTTTCGGCGACTGGTGGTCCAAGTGCTACAATAAAAAGTCATCACAACGTTGGAGGATTGCCAGATTTTATGAAATTAAAAGTTGTAGAGCCATTAAAAGCATTATTTAAAGACGAAGTTCGCCGAGTGGGAGCTTCAATGGGGATTGATGCACAATTGCTTGGTCGTCATCCTTTCCCTGGTCCAGGTTTGGCCATTCGAATTTTGGGCGATATTACTGCCGAAAAAGTACGCATTTTACAAGAAGTTGATGCAATTTTCATCAACGGATTGCGTGAATGGGATTTGTATGACAAGGTATGGCAAGCAGGCGCTATGTTATTGCCTGTCAACAGTGTAGGTGTTATGGGCGATGAACGTACTTATGAAAAATGTGTTGCTCTTAGAGCTGTTGAAAGTACAGACGGTATGACTGCAGATTGGGTGAACTTGCCTTATGAATTTTTACAAAAAATATCCAATGACATCATCAATAAAGTAAAAGGAGTAAATCGTGTGGTTTATGACATCAGTTCTAAACCTCCAGCAACCATTGAATGGGAATAAGATTTGGATTTCTCAAAACTGCGCTGTAGTTTTAAAAGTTTTATGCACCAAAACAACAACATGAATAGATTTTTTTTAAACATTGTTTTCTTTCTTTTTTTTGGTATTGTGTCTGCACAAACTTTGCGCACTCATACTGTTGATTACAGAGACACTCTAGAAAAAATAGCCCAACGTTACGGGGTAATTCCAGAGGATATTTTAGCACTTAACCCCGATGCTAAGAATCAGCTTCCAGTTGGAAGTATTCTTGTTATTCCAAATCCAATTGAAAAAAAAGCGACTGAAACCGCAGAAGTTAAAGAATTGGTTTCATATAGAGTTTATCGCGTTAAGCGAAAAGAAACACTCTATAGTATTGCACAAAAGTTTGATATAACAATTGAAGACATAAAAAAACACAACCAACAGCTTTATAATAATGCTCCTTTGCAATTTAAAGACAAAATTTATATTCCAAAATATAAAACAAAAAGAGTTGCAATTGTTCCCCAGGCAGTAAAAACATATAAAGTTTTGCCGAAAGAAGGGAAGTGGCGTGTGGCCTATAAATTTGGAATTTCTGTTCAAGAACTTGAAGCATTCAATCCTAGTATGGGCGATGTGTTGCAAGAAGGACAATTATTGAACGTACCAAACATAGAATCAAGTGAGGAAAAAAATGTTTCAGATGAACGTTTTGGTTTTTATAAGGTACTGCCAAAAGAGGGATTTTATCGATTATATAAAAAATTAGGAATTCGTCAAGACAGCTTAGAGCTCTTAAATCCAGGACTGGCCGAAACAGGCTTAAAAGCAGGAATGGTATTAAAAGTCCCTGCAGAGCATATTAAAGATATCGATTTGACCGCTTTGGAAGTTACTCATTTAGCGGATCAACTGCAGTATTTTAGTCCAAAATCAGTGGCATTAATGTTTCCATTTAAAGCTAATTTGGTTGATTTTGATTCCATTAAATTGGCAAAACAACAAATCCAAAGAGATGGTTATATTCGTATCTCTACAGAGTTTTATGCGGGTGTAGAAATGGCGCTAGATTCTGCAAAACGATTAGGAATTTCTACAACTTTGGAGGTGTATGACACTGAGGCAAATCCACAAACAACAGCTCAGTTATTGAAAACTCACAATTTTTCAAAATACGATGTTGTGTTAGGTCCTTTAACCTCAAATAATATAACTTTGGTGGCACAAAATTTACAGCAAACTACAACTGCGGTAGTATCACCTTTTGTGAAGTTGGAAAAAAATTATCCTAATCTTATTCAGACCATTCCAAATGATGAATGGCTGGCAGAAAAGCTATTAAATCGTGTTAAAAAAGATACTATCCCTCATCAAACTCTAATCATTTATGATTCAAAGTCTGCGGATCGAGCACAACAGATTCGTAGGGCCTTTCCAGATGCTAAAATACTGTCTTCAGAGCGTAATAAAGAAGGTGAAGAACAATATTATATTGAATTTGAAACGGTGCAAAAAGCATTACAACCAGGGAAAACCTTAGTGTTTTTGGAGACCAACAACGAGAGTTTTGCGTCCAATGTGTCTAGTATGCTCAATGGTTTGAATGGAATTACATTACAAAAAGACCAGGAGAATGAAAAGGCCACGATTAAAGTTGAACGTGAATTGATTTTAATGACGACCAATCGAAACAATGCCTTTATGGGCAATAATATTTCCAATACCGATTTGTCCAATTTGAATTTTCAATTTCCATCAGTTCATTTCTATAAAGAAGATTTAAACTCTTTTACTAAAATTTACAAACAAAGATTTGGAACATACCCAACACGTTATGCTACTCGAGGTTTTGATTTGACTCTAGATATCCTATTGCGATTAGCGGCTTTTGACTCTATATTTGAACAATTAACAGAGACTCAAACAAATTATTTGGAAAACAAATTTAAGTACATGCAAAATGAAGATGGCGGATATGTTAATACCTCTGCATATATTTTAAAATATGAAGATTTGTTTATTCTAAAAGTTCAGGATTGATTATTTCCACTTAATGTTACACCCAATACTTGGTTTTTGAGGCCATGTATTTACTTTTTTTTGTAATAAACAATCCATAGCATGTTTCAAGTCTTTAGCATTTACAGAAATCCCATTTCCAGGTCTAGAATCGTCTATTTGACCTCTGTATACGAGTTTTAAACTTTCATCAAAAAGAAAAAAATCTGGTGTACAGGCTGCATCATATGCTTTTGCAATTTCTTGTGTTTCGTCATACAAATAGGGGAAGGAGTAATTCAGTTCAATTGCATTTTTTTTCATTTCATCTGGACCATCTTGAGGATAATTAATGATATCATTACTTGAAATGGCAACACAATTAATCCCAACCTTCTGATAACTATTTGCAAGTTCTACAAGCATTTTATTGACATGAATAACAAAAGGACAGTGGTTACAAATAAACATTACAAGTGTTCCAGAAGTCCCTTGTAGCTGTTCTAAAGTTTTAAAATCTCCTGATATGGTATCTAATAATCTAAATTGAGGCGCATTTGTCCCAAGCGGCGACATATTGGAGGGAGTTCTAGCCATAATAGTCTTAAATTTTTATCTTTACGCCATAAAGTTACGTATAAATGAGTGAAGTTATATTTGAAGATTTTCAAAAATTAGATTTGCGTGTAGGCACCATTATTGAAGTCAATGATTTTCCAAAGGCCCATAAACCCGCCTACCAACTTACCATAGATTTTGGTCCTTTGGGAATAAAAAAATCATCGGCTCAAGTTACAGAACTTTACACCAAAGACGATTTGCTTCAAAGACAAATTGTGGCTAATGTTAACTTTGATGACAAACAGATTGCCAATTTTAAAAGTCAGTGTTTGGTTATTGGAGGAGTTGATAATACCTCTGTGATTTTGCTTGAACCTCATCAAAAAATTCCAAACGGATCTACAGTTCAATAAGATATGGAATAAAAAAACCGCTCCTAAAGAGCGGCTTTTATATATTTAATTTCCATTTTATATATCATCAAAATCTAAATCTGTAAATTGGCCTTCAGAACCGTTGTTTGGTTCTTGATTATCACTATTTGTGGTAACTTGTTCTGGGTTGTAGCCGCTAATGATTTCTTCACCTTTTTCACCAATAATAAAGTTTGTAGCTTCATCTAAAATAGATTTAAATTCATTAAAATCTTCTTTATACAAATAAATTTTATGTTTTTTGAAATGGAATGAACCATCGTCATTTGTAAATTTTTTACTCTCAGTTATGGTAAGGTAATAGTCTCCAGCTTTGGTTGCTTTGACATCAAAAAAATAGGTTCTTCGTCCTGCACGAAGTACCTTAGAAAAAATGTCTTGTTCTCTCTCGGTCATAGTTAGAATTTTATTTTGCTATAATTTATAGTTTAAATCAAAAGTCTAAAAAAATAATGAAGTCGCCAACTTTTTTAAATTATAATTTTCTCTAATTTTTGATTAAGCATCTAAGAAGAAAATTCTTGAAGTTGTTTTTTGTACAAAGTTTTGTAATACCCATTTTTTCTAACCAATTGATTATGTGTACCTTCTTGGATAATTTGCCCATCTTCAAGTACAATAATATGGTCGGCATTTTTTACAGAAGAAATTCGATGACTTACAATAACAGTTGTCGTATTTTTTGATATTTTTTCAATAGTATTCAAAATTTGTTCTTCAGTTTCGGTATCAACAGCAGAAAGACAATCGTCTAAAAGTAATATTTGTGGAGATTTTATAAAAGCACGAGCGATAGAAACGCGTTGTTTTTGCCCACCAGAAAGTGTAATGCCTCGTTCCCCTAAGATAGTGTCATAGCCTTTGGAAAAATTGATGATATTGTCGTGAACTACAGCATCTTTAGCCGCTTGAATGATCTCTTGATTTGTGGTATTATTTTTTCCAAATTTGATATTATTATTAAGTGTATCCGAAAACAAAAAAGGATCTTGAGGGACATACCCAATACTATCTCGTAGGCTATGAAGATTTACATTTTTAATTGAAATATCATCAATTTTGATATCCCCTTTTGTAGTGTTGTACATTCTTCCAATGAGCTCTAGAATAGTGGTTTTACCGCTTCCTGTTTTTCCAATAACCGCTAGGGTTTTTCCTTGTTCAACAGTAAAACTTATGCCTTTAAGTGCTTCAATATTAGTGTCTTTATATGTGAAATGAACATTCTTAAATTCAATTTTTCCTTTGATAATACTCGGTTGTTTTTCGGTATTGAATACGCTTGGTTTTTGTTTCAAAAACACATTGATTCGTTTTTGAGAAGCTTCAGCTTGTTGCACCAAGGAGGTTACCCATCCCACAGAAGCTACTGGCCATGTAAGCATATTCACATAAATAATAAACTCTGCTATCGTTCCAAGTTCGGCAATTTCCCCATTGATATACTGTTGCCCACCAATGTAAATTACCAATAAATTACTTGTACCAATTAGAAGTAACATCAATGGAAAAAAGAAAGCTTGTGTCTTGGTTAAATTTAAATGCTTTTTTCTTTGATCATTTGATAAATGTGTAAAATTCTTTTCAGTTTCGTCTTCTAGTGCATAGGCTTTTGTAACGGTTATGCCACTAAAAATTTCTTGAGTAGATGAAGTAAGTGTTGAAAGCTGCTCTTGAACAATAGTACTGCGTTTGTGAATAAACTTGCTTAAAAAATAAATCGATACAGATAATATAGGAAGCGGTATAATAGTGTATAGCGTAAGACTTGGAGATTTGCTATACATATATACGAGTGCTACAATAAATAGCGTTACCATATTTATAGTATACATCAAAGCGGGGCCAACATACATTCGGACTTTTCCAACATCTTCAGTTATTCTATTGATAAGATCGCCGGTTCTGTTTTGTTTGTAAAAAGGAAGACAAAGCCTTTGGTAGTGTGCGTATATTTCATTTTTTAAATCAAATTCTATGTATCGAGAAACGTTAATTAGAGTTTGACGCATCAAAAAAGTAAATACGCCTGTTGCAATTGCAGCACCTACAATAAAAAGTATTTTAAGTCCAATAGCCGACTTAAAACTGGCATCATCAATGGGGTTTGAAATCTGATTGGCTACAAGAGTAATCACTTCTCCAATAAGTCGTGGCGTAAATAATGAAAAAATCTTAGCACAAGCCACAATGATCACTCCAAGGATGACCCTGTATTTGTATTTGATAAAATATTTATTGAGGTAACGGAGTTCTTTCATAATTGATAACTCTGCAAAGATACTTTTTAGATTTTAGAAGATATCTTATAAAAAAACTAATTTTCAATTTTTTAAGAACAAAATAACATTATTTTTGCAAGGCAAATGCATTTTGTTTGCACCACAAAAATTAATTTAGTTTAAGTTCTTTAAATCATGTTAAATAGAAGACATATTCGTGCCAAAGTAATGCAAGTGCTTTATGCGCAAACATGCAATACCACGGATGGCACTTACTCCTCTGAGTTAAAAGATAATTTTGAGAATATGTATTCGCTTCATCTGGTTTTACTTTCCCTTTTTATTAAACTTCGTCAGCGTGCTTTGGATCATCAGCAAAAAGCCAAACAAAAAATGCAACCTACATACGAAGATGCTAACCCAAACATGCGTTTTGTAGAAAATGTAATCTTGGTAAGATTAGCACAAAGTGAGGCCTTAAAATCTAAATTAGAATTTTATAAAATTGATTTTTGGGAACAAGACGGAGAATATATTGAATTGTTTTTTCAAGAAATGATACATAGTGATTTGTACAAATTGTACATGAATACTACCACATCATCATTTGAAAAAGAGGTAAACTTTGTGGTTGATTTATTTAAACAAATAATCGTTCCCAACGAAAAGTTATACGACTATTTTGAAGACAAAAATCTAACTTGGATTGACGATCTGCCTGTTGTTAATACAGCTTTGGTGAAACTTTTTAGTAAGTTTAAAAAAACATCCCCAGACCCCTATTTTACACCTTTATTGTTTAGAGACAAGGATGATGAAAAATTTGGGATTTCATTATTAAATAAAACCCTTAAAAATAAAGAGAAATTTAATAAAGAAATTATTTTGTATACCAAAAACTGGGACAAAGACCGAATCGCTTCAATTGATTTTGTGCTGCTTCAGATGGCCATTTGTGAGATTCAGGAATTTCCAACAATTCCAACAAAAGTAACCATCAACGAATATATAGAGCTTGCCAAAGAATATTCTACCCCAAAAAGTAATGTCTTTATCAATGGTGTTTTGGATAAAATTGTACGCGATTATAAAGACAATAAATCCTTAAACAAGAAAGGGCGTGGATTAAAGTAATTTTTGTTAAATTTATGCTCACAAATAAATTATTATAAATCAATATTATAACCAAATGAAAAAACTATTTTTATTACTGTCAACAATTGCACTTGTTTCTTTTACATCTTGTAAAGAAAAAGCAACAGAAAAAATAAATCAAGAAAATGTAGAGAAAGCAACAGAGCGCGATGCACAAGCCATTGTTTTTCCTTCCATAACATTTGATAAAACTACACATGATTTTGGAGAGATTATGAACGGTACTCCAGTTGAAACCGTATTTACATATACAAACTCAGGCAAATCACCACTAGTGGTTACAGATATCAAAAGTACTTGTGGTTGTACAGTACCGCAGGGTTGGAGTAGAGAACCACTAGCACCAGGGGCTTCGTCTCAATTTACAGTTAAGTTTAATGGAAAAGGAGCCAACAAAGTTTCTAAGACTATTACACTTACTACAAATACTGAAAAAGGAAGAGAGCAAGTGCGAATTTCGGCATTCATCAAGCCAGATCCAAATGCAGCACCTGCTGTAAAAAAACAATAAACTCACACAATAACGTATATCCATGGAAGGTCTTAGTAATTTTATGCCCTTTATTTTAATGTTTGTAATCGTCTATTTTTTTATGATTGCACCACAAATGAAGCGCGCAAAAAAAGAAAAACAATTTGCAGCGGCACTCAAAAAAGGCGATCGTGTCATTACAAAATCTGGAATGCATGGTAAAGTTACAGAGCTTAACGACAAAGATAGTTCTTGTATCATTGAAACTCTAGCCGGTAAAATCAAGTTTGACCGTTCTGCAATTTCTATGGAAATGACACAAAAGCTCAATGCTTCTAAAAAATAGTTATATTTATTTTTAATAAAAAAGCTGCCATATGGCAGCTTTTTTTATGCGTATTTATTTTGGGTAAGCTCCGCAATTTTGCAAATCACTTTTGTGGCACTCAAAATACTTTCAAGTGGTACATATTCGTAGCGTCCATGAAAGTTATGCCCTCCTGCAAAAATGTTGGGGCAGGGCAGTCCCATATAACTGAGTTGAGAACCATCTGTTCCGCCACGTATGGGCTTAATTAAAGGTACAATTCCAAGAGATTTCATTGCCTCTTCAGCAATATCTACACAGTGCATAACAGGAATTACTTTTTCTTTCATATTGAAGTACTGATCCTTTATTTCAGCTTCAAAAGTAACATGATCGTATTTTCTGTTAAATGCTTCAACCAATTGTTTTACTGTGGTTTTTCGCGCTTCAAAAAGATCAAAATCGTGGTCGCGAATGATATATTTTAGAACAGTTTTTTCAACTTTTCCCTCGATATGGTGCAGATGATAAAAACCCTCATACCCCTCGGTGTGTTCTGGGGTTTCTTTTTCAGGCAAACGCTCTATAAATTTTTGGGCATAATACATACTATTCACCATTTTTCCTTTAGCATATCCTGGGTGTACTATTTTTCCATGGACTGTAATTTCTGCACTGGCGGCATTAAAATTCTCGTATTCGAGCTCTCCAATTTGACTTCCGTCCATGGTGTAGGCCCATTCAGCTCCAAATTTTTTGACATCAAATTTATGGGCCCCTCTACCAATTTCTTCATCTGGAGTAAACCCTACTTTAATAGGGCCATGCTTTATTTCTGGGTGTTGCACCAAATATTCCATAGCACTAACAATTTCGCAAACGCCCGCTTTATCATCTGCGCCCAGCAGGGTTGTGCCATCAGTTGTAATTAGGGTTTGTCCTTTGTATTGTAATAGGTCCTCAAAATAGTTTGGCGATAAAATGATGTTTTTTTCTTTGTTCAAGATGATATCTTTTCCATCGTAATTTTCAACAATTTGAGGCGATACGTTTTTAGCTGTAAAGTCAGGGGAAGTATCAAAATGAGAAATAAAACCTATGGCAGGCACATTGTGGTCTACATTTGATGGAAGTGTACCCATCACATAGGCATTTTCGTCAATAGAAACGTCTTTTAATCCAATAGTTTCTAATTCTTTCGCAAGACGCTTGGCTAAGGTCCATTGTTTTTCTGTGCTCGGTGTAGTTTGTGAATTGGGATCACTTTCTGTATCAATTTTCACATAAGTTAAAAAGCGATCAAGGATTTTTTTTCGGTCTAACATTTAAAATAGGATTTCTTCAAAAATAATTAACCTCATTAAATGAGGCAAATCTTGTGCTTCTTTTGTTTGTAGTCTTTTTTGTGTTCTTAAATTAATGTATTTTTGCATTCAAATAGATACCATGTACAAGGCTGTTATTCGTTCTCTTCTTTTTAAATTTGATCCAGAAGTTGTACATTATTTTACTTTTGATGTTATTAAATTAATTTCAAAAATTCCTCTAATTCCTTCTTTGATTCGTTGGTTGTTTAAGGTTCAACACCCTGTGTTGGAGCGCGAATTGTTTGGATTAAAATTTCAAAATCCTGTGGGCCTTGCTGCCGGATTTGACAAGAATGCAGTACTGTATAACGAACTTTCCAATTTTGGATTTGGATTTATAGAAATTGGAACAGTAACCCCAAAAGCCCAAGAGGGCAACCCCAAAAAACGTGTTTTTAGACTAAAAGATGACAATGGGCTGATTAATCGTATGGGCTTCAATAATGCAGGGCTAGACGCAGTCATTAGTAATTTAAAACACAATAAAAAACGACTTATCATTGGCGGAAATATTGGAAAGAATACAGCCACATCACCAGAACATTATACAGAGGACTATGCGGCTTGTTTCAAAGCATTGCATCCCTATATTGATTATTTTGTACTTAACGTAAGTTGTCCAAATGTGGGAAGTCATGCAAAACTTACCGATAAAGATTATTTGGAAGAACTTATCAATGAAATGAAGCGTCTGAATACCACTTTTGAGATTCAAAAACCTATTCTACTCAAAATTGCTCCCGATTTAAATGATACACAATTGGATGAAATTATTGAATTGATACAAACCACCAAAATAGCTGGAGTCATTGCTTCCAATACCTCAGTTTCTCGTGATGGACTAAAAACACCAAAGCAGAAATTGAAAGCCATTGGAAATGGAGGATTAAGTGGCCAGCCCATTAAATCTAAAAGCACTAGAGTTATTCAGTATTTATCAAAGAATAGTAATAAAGCTTTTCTAATCATTGGTGTAGGTGGGATTCACTCCGTACAAGACGCTCTTGAAAAACTTGATGCCGGCGCAGATTTAGTTCAAATTTATACAGGATTTGTATATGAAGGCCCGGCATTAATTAAACGTATTAATAAGGCGCTTATACAAAGAGCAAGGGGCATTTAATATTGAATATTGAGGTTCTCATATCATTTATTATTGCAACAGCAACGTTGGCTTTTTCTCCAGGCCCCGATAATATATTTGTTTTAATTCAAAGTGCAACCTATGGTAAAAAATCTGGTTTTGCGGTGGTGTGTGGCTTAATGTCTGGATGTTTGGTACACACTTCTCTTGTTGCTTTTGGATTGTCTGCTTTTATTCAGGCTAATGAAAAATTATATTGGATTCTAAAAGTTTTTGGCGCTGCATATCTACTTTTTTTAGCTTTTAAAGTTTACCAATCCAAACAAAATTTAAACTCATTAACTACTGAAGTTTCCCAAAAAAAATTCATTCAATTGTTTAAGCAAGGTTTTATAATGAATGTTCTAAATCCAAAGGTTTCAATTTTCTTTTTAGCCTTTTTTCCTGCTTTTATTTTTAGCGATTCTATGGCTCTTTTTAAGCAGTTTTATGCACTCGGCTTTCTTTTTATTATAACGTCTTTTGTAGTATTTTCTTCTTTTGTGATATTGTCAGGTTTTTTTTCAAAATTATTTTTGGATTCACCAAAAAAAATCAAACTCTTAAAGCGTTTACAGGTCGGTTTTTTTATTGGAATTGCAGTGCTGATTTTAAGAGGGTAAAATAAAATTCAGATTTTATTATTCGTAAATTTTTAAAACCTCATTTTGTGCTTTGATTGCACTAATAAATTCATCCTTCATTTTTTCTACAAGTTCTTTTACTGAGGGATTGTCTTGGATATTTGTAACGCCTTGACCAGCAGACCATATGGTGCTCCATGCTTTGGCTTCTTTTTCCATCGCATTGAGTTCGTTTCCAAAGTCAATTTTTTTGCTGCGCGACAGCATTTCTTCGGTAATGCCCATCGCTTCGAGACTTGGACGAAGGAAGTTTGCAGAAACCCCAGAAATTGCTGCGGTATACACTATATCACTTGCGCCAGAATTGATGATCATATTTCTATAATCTTCAGATGCTTTGCTTTCTTTTGTATTGATAAATCGTGTGCCCATATAAGCTAAATCTGCACCAATCTGTAATGCTGATGCAACATCTCTACCGTTGGAAATACATCCAGAAAGTAAAATTGTTTTTTTGAAAAACTTCTTAATTTCAGCAACAAATGGCATAGGATTTAGTGTTCCTGCATGCCCACCTGCTCCAGCCGTTACTAAAATCAATCCGTCCACGCCAGCTTCTGCAGCTTTTTCAGCATGTCGTTTTTTGATGACATCATGAAATACAAGACCTCCGTAACTATGGACTGCACCTACAAGTTGTGGTACTGCCCCAAGCGAAGTTATGATTAATGGGACTTGGTGTTTTATACAAATAGCTAAATCTGCTTGAACTCTTGGATTTGTATGATGTACAATTAAATTGACACCAAAAGGCGCTGCTTTTTTTCCAGTTTCTTTTTCAAAGGCTTCAAGTGCGGTTTTGATTTCAATAATCCATTCCTCAAAACCTTCGGTTGTACGTTGGTTGAGTGCTGGAAATGTACCAACTATACTGTTTTTACAACACTCTATAACTAATTTTGGGCCAGAAATTAGAAACATTGGGGCTGCAACTACAGGGAGATTTAGTGCATTGATAAAACTTGGTTTGCTCATTTATTTTTTATTTAAATATAACAATTCTAAAATAAGAGATAAAAATCTTATGACAAAATTAGCTTGCTCTTTCGTGAATGGAATTTTGTTTCAGGTTAAAGCCATTATTTAAAATGTTTTAAATCTTTAAAAAAGAAGTTGTTTTTTTGAATGATTAACAATTTAAACACCTGTAATTACCAAATCCATAATTTGCATTAATCATAGTGTATTAAGAAGTTAGCTTTCTTATCTTTACGCTCGATTTAATAAATTTTCATGGCAGTTCAACCAAAACTAGAGCGTTTCAAAAAAAATGTATTATCTAAATTTCAGATATACAACAGTATCTTTATGACTTTGCCTTTTGACCAAATTACTAAAACAGGGGTGTTGTTGCCTTTGTTTCATGAAACTTGTGAAAAAGGTTACGCTGCTGGAGATAATCCAAGTACAATTGTAGATACATTTTTTCAAAAATACCAAGCAAGACGCACAAAGAAAAGCCAGATTAAATTATTGTTTAGATTTATACAATACATTGAGCGTCAGGTGGTTTTGTTTGATGCCATTGAAGATGCAGCTTTTCCAGTAATCAATAATATGAACGGAATTGGTACGCTCCGTAGTTTAAAAGAAAAAGCTTTTTCGGAAAATAAAATGGATGAGTTAAAAGCTTATTTGGACGAATTTAAGGTGCGAATTGTACTTACAGCGCATCCTACTCAGTTTTATCCAGGTTCAGTTTTGGGGATTATAACCGATTTAACTGAGGCTATAAAAGATAACGATTTGAGCCGAATTAATGGTTTGCTTGCCCAACTAGGAAAAACGCCATTTTTTAAACATGAAAAACCAACCCCATACGATGAGGCGGTAAATTTAATATGGTATCTCGAAAATGTATTTTATGATTCTTTTGGATCAATATTTGATTATATTCAACAGAACATTTATGACAATAAAGTCATAAAAAATGAAATTATAAATATTGGTTTTTGGCCAGGTGGTGACCGTGATGGAAATCCATTTGTTCTTCCAGACACCACACTTAAAGTAGCAGGATTACTCAAAAAGTCAATTTTAAAAAATTACGCGAAAGATTTGAAAAAGCTCAAGCGAAAATTGACGTTTAGAGGGGTTGAAGATCGTGTTGGTCAATTGATAGAAGATGCATACAATGGCTATAACAACCCTGGGGTTTTTGATTTAGATGCTTTTGTTAATGAATTAAAAGATATTCGAAAAGTTGTTTCAAGAGATCATCATTCTTTGTATTTGAGTGAAATTACAAGTTTGATTAATAAAATTCAGCTTTTTGGACACCATTTTGCAACTCTTGATATTCGACAGGATAGTAGAATTCATCATAAAGTCTTTTCAAAAATTGTTGAAAAATCTCAGCAAAAAAATAACGGTATTTTCCCAAAAAATTATGATCAGCTTTCAGAAAGTGAACAAATTGATGTGTTGTCCGGGGTAGATGGTGTATTGGATATTTCTGTTTTTGAAGATGAATTGGTTAAAAATACGCTTCAAACCATTAAAGTTGTCAAGGAAATACAACAGACCAATGGAGAACAAGGGGCGCATCGCTATATTATTAGCAATAACCAAACAGCGCTAAATGTCATGCAGTTGTATGCCATGTTAAAATTGGTAGCGTTCAATGACAAACTTTCTATAGATATTGTACCCTTGTTTGAAACAGTAACCGATTTGGAAAACGCTCCAAAAGTTATGGAGCAATTGTATGCAAATAAAGCTTATAGAGCGCACTTAAAGTCTCGAGGTCAAAAACAAACCATAATGCTAGGATTTTCAGATGGCACAAAAGATGGTGGGTATTTTATGGCGAATTGGGCAATTTTTAGAGCAAAAGAAGCCCTCACTAAAGTATCTAAAGAATACAATATTGATGTTGTGTTTTTTGATGGACGAGGCGGACCGCCAGCACGTGGTGGAGGAAAAACACATCAGTTTTATGCTTCTTTAGGACCAACAATTGAGGATAAAGAAGTTCAGCTTACTATTCAAGGACAAACGATTAGTTCTAATTTTGGAACACCAGATTCGTCAAAATATAATTTGGAGCAACTCATTAGTTCTGGTTTATCAAACAGTCTAGGTTCAGAAAACAAAGGATTTTCAGATGAAGACCGTCAAACTATGGATGAATTGGCTACTTTGAGTTATCAAACCTATCAGGACTTTAAAGCTCATCCAAAGTTCATTCCTTATTTAGAGCGTATCAGTACATTAAAATATTATGCAAAAGCTAATATCGGTAGTCGTCCATCCAAAAGATCTAATTCAGAGCGTTTGATTTTTTCAGATTTAAGAGCCATACCTTTTGTAGGATCTTGGAGTCAGCTAAAACAAAATGTCCCTGGATTTTTTGGTGTAGGTACTGCCATTCAATCTTTTGAAGAACGAGGAGAACTAGATAAAGTGGTTGCGCTTTACAATAATTCTAGTTTCTTTAAAACGTTATTGGAAAATAGTATGATGTCTTTGAGTAAATCCTTTTTTGCTTTGACAAAATACATGGCCGATGATGAAGAATTTGGTGAATTCTGGACTATCATTTATAATGAATATCAACTTACTTTACGTCTACTACTAAAAATTACAGGCTACAAAGAGTTGATGGAAAATGAGCCAAGCGGAAAGGCCTCTATAGACATGCGAGAATCTATTGTACTGCCATTAGTAACCATACAACAATATGCTTTAAGGAAGATTCAACATCTTCAAAAACAAAAAACTGTTGATAAGGAACAAGTTGAAGTTTTTGAAAAAATTGTAACCCGTACACTCTACGGTATTATCAATGCGAGTAGAAACTCTGCCTAACAAAACATAACCCTAAAGTATTTTGCTTTAGGGTTTTTTCTTTCCAAATAATTAATAAGAAAATTGATGTTTTTCAAAAATCATCAATTAGAATGCAGTATGGTCTCATTTACTTTGATGTAAATTAACTCTATTCAACGAAAAAAGCCCCTAGGTACGAATACCCAAGGACTTTTTAATCACAAACAAAAAAATGTTTTATATATCTTAGAAGCTGTAGATTGCAGCAACTGTAAATGCAGCTAAAGAATCTGAAGCTTCGCCATCACTGTCTACGTAAGGCTTAGTTTCACTCCAAGAGTCTAATCTGATTTCTGGCTTGATTGTTAAGTTTTCAACAGTGTAGCTTCCTGTAAGTGTAGCAGCAAAAACGCTAGGTAAATCATCTGCTCCATCAGAGTGGTATCCAAAAATTTCACCTCTTAGGCCAACTGAAAAATCTTCAGAAGCCGCTAGTTGTGGGTAAAGTGCAACACCGTAGAACCCAGCATCGTCACTCACTTGGTAAGCACCATTGATCCCTAAAAAGAAGTCATCTGAAAGGTCAAATCCACCAGTATAGTCGATCTCAAATCCTAATACTTCTTCGTCATCATAATAAAGGTTAAGGTACTGACCTGCATATCCTAACTGAGCACCTAAAGCATATCCACCTGTTGTGTTGTTATTAACATCTGTAGGGTTCATTAAAGCAAGCATTAAGCTTACATCGCTTCCTAAATCAAAGTCAGCTTTTAAACCAACATGTGAAAATGGTCCGTTAGAAAATAAATAAGACGTACTGTAGTTAAAGTTTCCTGCAGGAGAAATAACTTCATAACCTAGATATGTATTGAAACGACCAATAGTAAGTGTAGTAGATTCAGATACGTTCCAGTACGCATACAATTGGTTAAGGTTGTACCCTCCAACAGCTGCATCTGCTCTTGGTCCAAAAACAACATCGGCAACAACACCTGTTTTTTCGCCTTCATAAGAAGCAATGAGGTTTGCCATACCCAAAGCAAAACCTGTTTCATCTGCAAAAGAAGTTCCGAAAGACTGCGTAACGTCATCACCAGCTGACAAGTTTGATTGGTAATAAGCATCAACGGTTCCAGAAATAGAAAGTGTTTTCTCTTCATCTTGTGCAAAAGCAGCAAAAGAAGCTGCAATCGTTAATAGTGTAAAAATCTTTTTCATAATAAAATTAGTTTAATTTTTAGTGATTAATGCCCCAAACTTACGTCATAAACACATAAACCCCTAAATAAATAGGGTATTATATGTTATTTTTATGTACTTAATAAAATTAACCCTATTTATTTTAGGGGTGTTATATAAATTATTAGGAAAATTATCAAATTCACATTATGATTTTTCGCATAAAGTCAATTTTTGATGATTTTTGGTAAGAAATAATTGTGAATTTTGATTTAATATGGGCTATGCTGAAATTTGAAATTTTGAAAAAAAGGCATTAATAATTCATCAAAAACAATAGGGTCAAAATATCTAAAATACATTTTAAAGCCTTTAAAATATTAAAATCATAATAATTTATTAAACATTGTTATCAGTCCTGTTTTTGTTCTTATATTTCGTCTCTATTTTGTTGAAAACTAACAATTTAAAACCAAGCATATGTTGAAAAAACAAGGAATGTATTTGCCAGAATTCGAGCACGATAATTGTGGTGCAGGATTCATTTGTAGTTTAGAAGGAAATAAATCTAATGATATTATTCATAAGGCGCTTCAGATTTTGGAACGCCTAGAACACAGAGGAGCAGTTAGTTCTGATGGAAAAACAGGTGATGGTGCAGGAATTCTCACTGATATCCCTCACGAGCTTTTTGTCAATGATTGTCCTTTTGATTTACCAAGTTTTGGACAGTATGCAGCGGGTAACGTGTTTTTACCCAAAAAAGAGAACCAAAGAAATTATTGTATCTCTGTTTTTGAAAAATATATAAAGGAACAAGGACTTAATGTTTTGGGCTGGAGAGAAGTTCCAGTTGACCCTTCTGTTCTTGGAACTATCGCTCAGGAAACTGAACCTGAAGTAAAACAAATCTTTATCACCAAAAATAATGAACAGCAAGATGATTTTAATTTTAATTTAAAACTTTTTATTGCGCGCAAAAAAGCTGAACACGAAATTTATAATTCTAAACTTTCTGAAAGTAATTTTTTCTATTTACCGAGTCTTTCAACAAAAGTTATTATTTATAAAGGACTGCTTATTCCTGAAGATATAAAACTTTATTATAGAGATTTAGAAAATCCTTTATTTGTAACACGACTTGCATTGGTTCATCAACGTTTTTCGACGAACACGTTTCCAACTTGGGATTTGGCACAACCTTTTCGATATATGTGTCACAATGGAGAAATTAACACTCTTCGTGGTAATGTATCTCGAATGCTTTCTAGAGAGGCATTGCTTAAAAGTGATTGGTTTGGTGAAGATATCAACTCTGTATTACCAATAATTCTTCCAAATAAATCAGATTCAGCATCTATGGATATGGCTGTGGAGTTATTATTAATGACAGGCCGCTCTTTGCCAGAAGTAATGATGATGCTTATCCCTGAAGCATGGGAAAAAAATGATGAAATGTCTTCTACAAAAAAGGCATTTTATGAATACAACTCCTGTTTGATGGAACCATGGGATGGACCTGCTTCAATTCCTTTTACAGATGGTAATTATATTGGTGCTGTTTTGGATAGAAACGGACTTAGACCATCGCGCTATTCTGTTACAAAAGATGGTTATGTTATTATGTCTTCGGAGATTGGAGTCATTGAGTTGGCACCAGAAAATGTTGCTCATCATGGGCGTTTGGAGCCTGGCAAAATGTTCCTTGTGGATATGAACGAAGGTCGGATTGTTAATGATGAAGAAATCAAAGAACACATTGCCGCACAAAAACCATATCGCAAATGGCTCGATGACCAACTTGTTTATTTGAAGCAAATCCCTTATAATGATTGCCCAATTTTCCTCGATCAAGAGTCATTAGATAAAAGAAAAGTACTTTTTGGATATACCCAAGAAGATATCAAAACAATCATATTACCGATGGCCAATCAAGCCAAAGAACCAATAGGCTCTATGGGAAGTGATACCCCACTAGCACTTTTGTCTGAAAAGCCACAATTGATATATAATTATTTCAAGCAGTTATTTGCCCAAGTGACTAACCCTCCATTAGATGGTATTCGCGAGGAGTTGATTACAGATATTAGCCTAACTCTAGGCAGTGATCATAATATTTTTGAAATCAATGAAGCGCATTGTAAAAAATTAAAAATTCAAAATCCTGTGATTTCTAAACAGGATTTGGATAAAATTAAAAGTTTCGATAATCCCAACTTTAAAATTTCTTCTGTTCCTATTTTATACGACATAAACAAAGGACACAATGGTTTGGAAGATGCTTTGGATGAACTTTTAAAAACAGTCTCTTCTCATGTTGATAATGGGACTAATATTTTGATTTTATCCGACAGAAAAGTTTCAAAAGACAAAGCACCTATTCCTGCTCTTTTGGCCTGTTCGTTCATCAACAGCGGATTACAGAAATTAGGAAAACGTTCTAAAATCAGCATCATAATAGAATCTGCTGAGCCTAGAGAAGTTCATCACTTTGCATTGCTGTTTGGCTATGGCGCAAGTGCTATAAATCCTTATATGGTTAACGAAATTATTGAAGATGAAGTTTTAAATCTTGACCCAAAAGCAGATACAGAAAAAGCCATTGCCAATTATAACAAAGCCGTTGGTAAAGGGATTTTAAAGGTGATGAACAAGATTGGTATTTCTACACTAAATTCTTATCGCGGGTCACAATTATTTGAATGTATTGGAATCAATACAAATGTGGTTGACAAATATTTTCCAAAAACTGCAACCCGAATTCAAGGTGTAGATTTGCACCAATTAGAAAAAGAAATTTCTAAGCGTTATGCCTCTGCTTATGTCAAAAAAGCAATTGATGCCAACCTAGATTTAGAAATGGGAGGCCAATACCGTTGGAGAAGAAATGGAGAGCATCATTTGTTTAATCCACTTTCTATCGCCAAACTTCAAGATTCGGTTCGAACAAATAAGCCTCAAAAATATAAGGAATATTCGGAGTTGATTAATAATCAATCCAAACAACTCATGACGATTCGAGGTTTGTTTGAATTTACAAATTACGATCCTATCCCTTTAGAAGAAGTAGAGCCATGGACAAGCATTGTTAAGCGTTTTAAAACAGGTGCAATGTCTTATGGTTCTATTAGTAAAGAAGCCCATGAAAATTTGGCTATTGCAATGAACAGAATTGGTGGAAAGAGCAATTCTGGAGAAGGTGGTGAAGATCAAGAGCGTTTTTACAAAAATGCTAATGGCGATTGGAAGAATAGTGCCATAAAACAGGTGGCTTCAGGACGATTTGGTGTTACATCAAATTATTTGACCAATGCCAAAGAAATTCAAATTAAAATGGCACAAGGTGCCAAACCAGGGGAGGGAGGACAATTGCCAGGACCAAAAGTAAACCCTGATATTGCAAAAACACGAAACTCTACACCTTATGTAGGTCTAATTTCGCCACCACCACACCACGATATATATTCTATTGAAGATTTATCACAGTTGATTTATGATTTAAAATCCGCAAATCGAGAGGCGCGTATCAATGTAAAACTAGTATCAGAGGTTGGTGTTGGAACTGTAGCGGCTGGTGTAGCCAAAGCAAAGGCAGATGTCGTTTTGATTTCAGGTTATGATGGCGGAACAGGAGCATCTCCATTAACATCATTAAAACACGCTGGATTGCCATGGGAATTGGGGCTTGCTGAAGCGCAACAAACCCTAGTCATGAATGATTTGAGAAGTAGAATTGTTGTAGAATGTGATGGTCAATTGAAAACAGGAAGAGATGTTGCGGTAGCTTGCCTTTTAGGTGCTGAAGAATTCGGTTTTGCAACTGCACCATTAGTCGCATCTGGATGCATTATGATGAGAGCTTGTCACCTAAATACATGCCCAGTTGGGATTGCAACTCAAAATCCAGAATTGCGTAAAAAATTTAAAGGAAAGCCAGAACATGTTGTCAATTTCATGTATTTCGTTGCACAGGAATTGCGTGAAATTATGGCAAAACTAGGGTTTAGAACTATTGATGAAATGGTTGGTAAAGTTGAAAAGCTAGACCGCAATACAGCAATTGAACATTACAAATCAAGAGGAATAGACCTTACACCAATTCTTCATAAAGTTGAGGTAGATGAAAATGTAGATATTTTCAATACAGAGTCACAAGATCATCAACTTGAACGTGCTTTGGATTTTGAAATTATTGATAAAGCTCATCCAGCTTTATTTAGAAAAGAGCCAACAGTTTTGGATTTAAAAATAAATAATGAAAATAGAGCTGTAGGCGCAATTTTAAGTAATGAAATTTCAAAAATATATGGAGCTCAAGGGTTGCCAGAGAATACTTTAAAAATCAATTTTAAAGGCTCTGCAGGTCAGAGTTTTGGAGCTTTTGCAACAAAAGGATTAACGCTCAATGTGATTGGTAATACCAATGATTATTTAGGGAAAGGTTTATCTGGAGCTAAGATTACAGTACGTATCCCAGATGAATCCACTATTGTTCCTGAGGAAAATATTATTATTGGAAATGTAGCGTTGTATGGAGCAACTTCTGGTGAAGCCTATATCAATGGAAAAGCAGGTGAGCGTTTTTGTGTTAGAAACTCAGGTGCTACAGCTGTTGTAGAAGGCATTGGAGACCATGGTTGTGAATATATGACAGGAGGAGTTGCGGTTGTTCTGGGTGAAGTTGGTCGTAATTTTGGAGCTGGTATGAGTGGTGGAATCGCTTATGTCTATGATCCAAATAAAACATTCAAAAGCAAATGCAATCAGGAGGGACTCAATTTAGATCCTCTTAAAGATGATGCACATGTTCAAGAATTAAGAACATTAATTGAAAACCATTACAATACAACATTAAGCCCACTAGCACAACGCATTTTGGAACAATGGGAAACCGCAGTCAAAGATTTTATTCGTGTACTGCCAGAAGAATACAGACAAGCACTAATCAGATTAGAAGAAGAAAACCTCATAAAAAAATAATACTATGGGAAAAATCACAGGTTTTATGGAATACAAACGTGTAGATGAAGCTTATGATGCGGTAAAAGAACGTGTCAAGCACTACAAAGAATTTACTATTCCCCTAAAAGAAAAAGAATTAAAAAACCAAGGTGCACGATGCATGGATTGTGGCATCCCATTTTGTCACAGTGGTTGTCCATTAGGAAATTTAATTCCTGATTTCAATGACAATGTTTACCAAGGAAATTGGGAAAAAGCGGCAAAAATTTTGCATTCCACAAATAACTTCCCAGAGTTTACTGGACGATTATGTCCAGCGCCATGCGAACAAGCTTGTGTATTGGGCATCAATGAAGATCCTGTTAGTATTGAAAATATTGAAAAAAACATTGTTGAAATTGCTTTCGAAAAAGGATGGGTAAAACCACAAATTCCTACAAGTAGAACTGGAAAAACAGTAGCTGTTGTTGGTTCTGGACCATCTGGATTAGCAGCAGCACAACAACTAAATCGCGCGGGTCATCTTGTCACTGTTTTTGAACGTGATGCAAAAGCAGGAGGATTGTTGCGCTATGGAATTCCAGATTTTAAACTTGAAAAATCAATAATTGACAGACGAATAGAAATCCTTGAACAAGAAGGAATTGTATTCAAAACAAACACTAATGTTGGTGAAGATGTTTCTGTTGAATCTCTACAATCTGATTTTGATGCACTATTACTTTGTGGTGGTGCAACAGCACGTCGTGTACTTCCCGTAGACGGTTCAGATTTAAAAGGAGTACATCAGGCCATGGACTTTTTGAAACTCAACAATGAATATGTTGATGGCCTAAAAACATTTGATGAAATTATTTCTGCTAAAGGAAAAAATGTCATTGTAATAGGAGGAGGAGATACGGGGTCCGATTGTATAGGGACTTCAAATAGACACGGTGCAAAAAGTGTTACAAATTTCGAAATTCTAGACAAACCAACAGAAGGAAGACCAGCTCATCAGCCTTGGCCATTTTGGCCCATGAAAATGAAAACAAGTTCTTCGCATCAAGAAGGAGTTGAACGTCATTGGAGTGTTTCTACAAAAAAGTTTTTAAGCGATGAAAATGGTAATCTGACAGGCTTGGTAACTTGCGAAGTCGAATGGATTTTTAAAGAAGGAGAGCGTCCTCAATTAAAAGAGCTTCCTGGAACTGAAAAAACTTGGCCTTGTGATTTAGTGTTGTTAGCACTTGGATTTACAGGACCTGGTTCTGACCTTGTGCAGCAATTAGACTTAGATACTGACTTTAGAACTAATATCAAAGCCACAACCAAAGATTACAAAACTAATATTCCTGGTGTTTTTGCTGCTGGAGATATTAGAAGAGGACAATCGCTTATTGTTTGGGCGATTTCAGAAGGCCGTCAATCTGCGCATCATATTGACGCATTTTTTATGGGGACTTCTGACTTGCCACTCAAAGACGAAAATGATTTGCCAAGAGTTTAGATTTTTCTAATGACTATTTTTTAAGTAAAAGAAATTAATTGTAATATATTGCAATTGATTATTTAAATTTCACATGAGAAAAATAGCAGTCCTTTTAATATTTACTTTTTTAGTTAACTGTAATGATGATGTAGAACCTGTTGGAAATTCCAATGGAGATGTCATTGAGCCCCCCTTCGAAATCACTCAAATAAGTTTTAAGGCAGATTTAAATGCCACACTATTTGAAGATATTGTGTTGGATTTTGATGGAGTTGAGTTTTTTACAGCTGTAATACCTTACGGAGTTGACATTAAGAGTTTAATTCCATCCATTGTTACAAACCCAGAGAATGGATTTATCAAATTAGATGAAATTAATTATCAAAACAATACAACGTCTCATAATTTCTCTAAAGAAGTTAATGTTGATATATTCAATACTTACCAAACAGATTATAGGAGTTATAAAATTAGATTAACCTATTTTACAGGACTTCCCATTATTTCTATTAATACAGATAATATTCCTGTTGACTCAAGAGATTTTTATGTTTCTGGTGAATTAGATCTATTTGGAGGATTAATTTTTGATGATATTGATATGACTTCAATACTCATAAGAGGTCGAGGGAATTCTACTTGGTTTAATCCAAAAAGGCCATATCAAATTAAATTTGATACCAAAACATCTATTCTTGGCCTCCCTGAAGATAGAAAATGGGTTCTTTTGGCAGAATATTCAGATAAATCACTTATCCGCAATAAAATTGCTTATGAAATGGGAGCGATAAGTAGTTTGGATTACTCACCAAAGGGAGAATATGTAGAAGTTTTTCTTAATAATAATCATTTGGGGACCTATGTTTTGACACAAAAAGTCGAAGAATCAAATAACCGTGTTAATATTGGTGATGAAGGCTATTTGATTGAAATTGATCAAAATTATAGAGTTGATCCGGATGATGTTTTCTTTACTCCAACAATTTTTACTCAACAATATTACACAAATGTATTCAACATTAAAGCGCCAAATATTTCTTATGATACTCCAGAATTTACCCTAATTGAAGATCATATTAATAGTTTTGAAGCCGTTTTATTTGGTCCAGATTTTACAGATCCAGATGTTGGATATCGAAGTTTTATTGATATTGATAGTTTTGTAGATTGGTTTTTAATTAATGAAATTGCAAAAACAGTAGATGCACAATGGTATTCAAGCATTTATTTTACTTATGTTCCAGGTGAAAAAATTAAAATGGGACCGATTTGGGATTTTGATTTATCTTTCGGAAATGTAGATTATGCAGATTCACAATATACAGAAGGTTATTGGATAAAATATAATCCCTGGTTCAGTAGAATGTTTGAGGATCCATACTTTGAAAATCTTGTCAGTGAGCGATTTAATTTTTATTATCAAAACCTAGACAACTTCAATACAAAAATAGACGAATTTAGCTCTTACTTAAGCGTTTCACAAAGCTATAATTATGATGTATGGCAAACCTTGGGAACCTATGTTTGGCCAAATCCAGTTTGGTTTGATACGTACCAAGAAGAAGTAGATTATGTAAAACAATGGTTGTTGGCCCGCATGAATTGGTTGAATCAAGAGTTTGGCTTTTGATTTGAATGTGTTAATGTTTTGGTAAACCAAAATGAATTTATATTTCTTCTTATATATTTGTTTGATAGATACTATAAATTCAAACAAAATGAAAACACAGTATTTTAAAATAATCTTTATTTCTATTGCTTTGTTGTTTAGCAATGCTGTAATATATGCCCAGGACTTCCAAGGAAAGGCCACCTATATTTCTAAATCTAAAATGGAACTCGGGCGCTGGGGCGCACGAATGAGTGAGGCACAAAAAAAGCAAATTGCGGCTCGACTAAAAAACCGTTTAGAAAAAGAATTTGTCTTGGTTTTCAACAAACAAGAATCTGTTTTTACTGAAGAAGAACAGCTAGATGCCATTTCTGGTGCAACAGACTCATGGGGCAAAAATTTTGCGGCTGGAGAAAATTATAAAAATGTAAAAACAAACGCTCAAATTCAACAACAGGAATTTTATGGTAAGAAGTTTTTAGTTAAAGATAAACTTCAAAAAATTGATTGGACTTTAGGTAAAGAGTCCAAACAAATAGGAAATTACCTTTGTTATAAAGCCACTAGCTTTATTCCAACAGATGATTTGTTGTGGTACTCTTTTTCATGGAGTAGGATGAGGTCAACGGATAATCAAGACGCTGAAGACGAAGAAAACAATGAACCAGAAGTTGATGTCACTCAAATTGAGGCATGGTATACGCCACAAATCCCTGTAGGTCATGGACCATCTGAATATTGGGGCCTGCCGGGTTTAATTTTGGAGGTTAGTGCAGGAGGAACAACAATGTTATGTTCAAAAATTGTCATCAATTCTGTAGAAACTATTGAAATTGAAGCACCTAAAAAAGGGACTACTGTCACCAAAAATGAATATCAAGACATTATTCAGAACAAAATGGCGGAATTCAGAAATAACCGAATGCGTCGCCGATAATTAATCTTTCTTTAATTAAAAATACTTAATAATTTGTGTAGACCCACCCCGTAAACACATCGTTTTCATCGTTGTTAAGTTTTAGAACATAGAAATAAGTCCCAACAGGGACTAAATCACCCTCTTTGGATGTTCCATCCCACTTTCGATTATTGTTGCCCTCAAAAATACATACACCATAGCGGTTGAAAATTTTCAAAGAGTGATTCAAGTGTATGCCATAAAGATTTTGAATTTGAAAGACATCATTAAGTCCATCATTGTTTGGTGAGATGGCTTGAGGAATAATAAGATCACAATTTTCTGAAACTAAAAGAATTGGATAAACTTCATAGCAAATATCACCTTCAATAGTTCCATAAACCAATTGATTTTCTGAGTTAACTTCAAAATCATTAGGATTATCGATTATATTTTCAAAATTTTCTATATCAACAAGAGAATTGAAAAAGCCGATAAAATCATCCCCTAGAAATAATACATTAGAAGCATCAAATAAATTAACTGATGGGCTACTGCTTTGGCAATATAGGATTTCAAAATTATCTGTATAAATGGTTGGGTTTTCAATAATAATTTCTACAGCAATTAAACCTTGACTTTCACAGTCACCTATAGTTTGAGTAATATAAACTGTGGTATCATCACTAATTTCAGTAGTATCATCAAGCAAGGTGTCTCCTGATTGATCGGCATAAAATTTAATATTCTCACCATCGGTTTGGAGTTCTTGTAAAAGAACTGAATTGCAAAAAGTTTGTGGGGTATCTGCTGTTGGTGCAGGAGTATTTGTTTCGGTAATTACAGCTGTTCTTGTTGTAGAAACACAACCTGTAATGTTATCGATTGTTTCCGCATAATAAGTGCCAACAGCATTGGCAGTATAGGTCAAACTGTTTGCTTGTAAAAGTTGCCCATCTGAAGCAGCATCATACCAGTTGACGCTAGTATTTGAAGTTGAGGTTACAGATAAAATGGCTTCATTTAAACTACAATCAAAAGTAACATCTCCATTGCTATTAGGCGCAGGGGGATTTGGGTTGATTGTGATTTGAAATAAATCTGAAAATAATACACATTGTTCATTTGATAGGTTATCTGAAAATTCAGAAACTTTTGTTCTATAAAATCCTTCAGATGTAATATTAAGATTTATACTTTGGTTTGTTTCTCCAGCAATATCTTGCCACGTTATACCATCGGCACTTTCTTGCCATTGAAAGAAATGAGAAGTAAAAACTGAAAAATCTGGAGTGGAATTTAAGGTTGTGGCATATGGTATTTCGCTATTACAAATTGTTACAGAAGTATTACCTGATTCATCCGCTACCACTACATTATCTCCACAAGTTTTGAATTCAATATCATCTATAACTAAGTCATTTCCACAGCCACCACCTCCATTGTTGAGCATTTTTAAGACAACAGATTGTTGATTTTCTAGAGTTTGAAAAACTAAACCATACTCACCCCATGTAGGAGCTGCTGTTGCATAAATATCTCCAGTATCGCCACTTGCTATAAGTGTAGTTTCGGTGCTATCCCATATTTGAAATTTGACATTAATTGGAATTTCGATTCCCAAATCAACGCAAAATCCAGGTACTTTTAATAAATTCAATAGCCATGCCGAAAATTCATAAGTCGTAAATTGGCATAATCCAGTTACAGTTGTTTTATAAAATTCTCCCGCTGTAAAATCTGCATTTACAATAAGAAATCTTCCGTTACTATCGTTGGGTGTATGGTCATCAATTTCTTGCCAATCATATGGATTTCCAAAAGTACCATTTCTTACAGTGTAAGAACTATCATTTGGAAAACCAGAAGAATACAAATAGGTTGTAGTTCCGTTTGGTAGAGGGACACTGCCAATTCCAGTTCCAAAGTCTTCAACAAAAAGCGGAGTACCAGAATTTCCATTGCAAAACCCTAATTGAGCATCAATAGAAATAAATGAAAAAAGAAATAAAAAAAATGTGAAAAGATATTTCATAATTAGAAAATAATAATTGGCACAATTAGTAAAACTCAAAAATCAACGACTCTTCAAACAATTTAGATTGAAGCATTGTTTAAAATTATTTTAAAAAATTAAAACAGATGTTTTTGAGATAATTATTAGAAGTTGGCAATTAGAAGTTAAATTTAGTTTAGTTAGTACATCAAAGTTAATACAATTTTTATTTTTTTTGTTATTATATCATCTATTTTTTTCTCATTAAAAACTTATCTTTGAATACATTTATAAGACCATGAATAAATTTTTTTTCCTACTTTTTTTGGTAATATTTTTATTTTCAAGTTGTATCAATAAAAAATCATCCAAATCATACGCTAATATCCCAAAAAATGTCATTCTTCTAATCAGTGATGGGACTGGATTATCTCAAATTTCTGCGGCATATTTTTACAAAAATTCTGAGGTAAACTACTCTCGTTTTGAGTATGTTGGACTCACAACAACACACTCCGCAATAGAAGATATAACAGACTCTGCTGCAAGTGGAACTGCTTTTGCAACTGGAGAAAAAACCTATAATGGAGGTATTGGTGTTTTAGAAGATTCTACTAATGTTGAGAATATTGTTGAAATGGCTTCAAAAAAAGGTGTCAAAACAGGTATAGTTGCTACGTCTTCAATTACTCATGCCACCCCAGCAAGTTTTTATGCTCATGTCACAAAAAGAGATTATGAACAGAGCATTGCTTTACAACTTTCAAATTCTGAGGTAGATTATTTTGCTGGAGGCGGAAAAGAATTCTTTAACAACAGACTAGATAACAATAATCTATACGAAGTACTAAAATCAAATGGATTTGATATAGATACACTAGGGTTAGCCTCATTTGACTTGATTAAATCACATAAAAAGCAAGGGTTTTTACTCAGTGATGATGGGATGCCAAAAATGATTGAGGGTAGAGGAGACTTTTTACCCAAAGCAACACTATTAGGGATTAATTTTTTACATCAAAATGACACCCCATTTTTTTTGATGTCTGAAGGTTCTCAAATTGATTGGGCTTGTCACGATAATGATAAAGAATATCTTATTTCAGAACTTTTAGATTTTGACGAAACTATTGGGCGCGTATTAGATTTTGCTGAAGAAGATGGAGAAACACTGGTTATTGTAACTTCTGATCATGAAACAGGAGGTTTTACCTTGGCTGGAGAAAATTATATTTCAAAAGACGGTCATAAATACAGTAGTTATACTAAGTTAGATCCAAAATTTTCAACGAATGGACATTCAGCAGCTTTGATTCCAGTTTTTGCTTATGGCCCAGGCGCAGAACATTTTGCTGGCGTTTATGACAATACGGATATTTTTCATAAAATTATAAAACTAACCGCATGGAATAAAAAATAATATTTACCTTTCAATAAGTTTTATTTTAATTTTTTTTAACCAATTTAATTTAAATGAAAACAATATTACAAATTGTTGCGTCCCTATTATTCTTTATAGGTACTAGTCAAGATTACAAAAAAATGATAAGTTCTGGGAACTATACAGTTCAAGAAATTCAAAATTCAGCAGAATTATATTTTGCATCTTCGGACAAAGGCAGAGGAACAGGCTATAAAATTTACAAGCGTTGGGAATATAACGCCCTTCGTATGCAAGATGAAAGTGGATTTTTAAAAAGTCCAGATTACTACTATAATATCCTTGAAAGTTATAATGCAGAACGCAACTTTTTACAGCAAAATAGTAGAATGAGCTCTGTTGCAAGTTGGGAAGATTTAGGTCCTACCAATTGGAATCAAACTAGCGGATGGAATCCAGGTGTTGGAAGAATTACCAGTATAGCCTTTGAAGAGGACAACGATAATCACATTATAGTAGGATCACAAACGGGTGGTGTTTGGAAGTCTACAGATGGTGGTAGTACATGGTCTGTCCTTACGGATAATTTATCGAATATTGTTGTTTACTCACTAGCGATTGATCCAACAAATGCAAACAATTATTTTTGGGGAACAAGTTCAGGAGTTATTTTTAAATCAACAGATAGCGGTGCGACTTGGAATCAACTTGCTGACATTGGGGGAGGAGATGTCAATAAAATTTTAATTGATCCCACAAATACCAACAAAATGTACTGCTCGGCACAAAATGGAGGTATTTTTAAATCTACTGATGCAGGAGTTAGTTGGTCTCTAATTCATTCAGAGGCTAGCACAGGTTTTGATATAGAATTTAAACCAGGTGATTACAATACAGTTTATGCGAGTGGTAATTTGTTTTTCAAGTCTACTGACGGTGGAAATGTTTTTCAAATAATACAATCCGATAATTCTTTAACGTCTTGGACACAAGATTATGTTTCAGGAAATACAGATTGGATTAAAGCTACTGCAAATCAAAATAATTCGGTTTCTGCTCAAAGTGGTAATTATTTAGCCATTTTTTATCAACCCGATTTTTCTGCTCCTATTACAAGATTAATCTCACCTCAATTAGATCTCAGTGGCAGTGCTCTACCTAAGCTGAAATTTTCGTATTCCAATGTGAATTGGGAGTTAGATATTGATGAACTTAAAATATTGTATAAAACTGGAATTAATGAAAACTGGATAGAACTTGTACATTTTACCGCTGAATCAGCTTCTTGGCAAGATGTTGAAATTAGTTTACCTAGTCCAACAGCAGATTATTATGTTGCATTTGAGGGCAAGTCAAACTATGGAAGAGGTTTAACACTAGACGATGTCTCAGTTGAGGATATTAACTTAGGAGTAGTTTTTTCTGATAATTTTGATCAGGGTCCAAATGTTAATAATTTTGGTACAGGAGCAAAAATGATTGGTGTTTCCTCCGATAACCCAAATGTTGTTTATCTTTTAGAAGAGTCATCTGGGAGATTTGGTGGATTTTATAAATCAATCGATGGTGGAGATAATTTTATTAAATTGGATCATACAGGGAAAAACTATTTTGGATACAGCTCTACGGCTAGTGATGACCGTGGTCAAGCTCCAAGGGACATGGATGTCATTGTAAATCCTAATGATGCAAATGACGTTCATATTGCAGGAATTCTATCGTGGCGTTCCACAGATGGAGGTACAAATTTTAATATTACCTCTCAATGGGTGCCACAAAATGCTGCTAACGAAAATATTGGCTATTGCCATGCTGATATTGATATCATGATTTACAGAAACAACAAGATTTTTGTTGGTAGCGATGGCGGTATATTTGTAGCTAATGATCCCTTAAATGTTAGTAGTACCTATTATACGGATTTGTCTTCAGGTCTAGGAATACGTCAATTTTATAAAATTGGCATTAGTCAAACCAATCCAGTTATTGTTTCTGGGGGCTCTCAAGACAATGGAACATCATTATATAGAACCGATACACAATGGTATGATTGGTTGGGTGCTGATGGAATGGAAACTTTTGTGGACCATTCAGATTCAAATATACTTTATGGCACATCACAACTTGGTAGTTTGTATAAGTCTACCAATCAAGGGGACTCATACCAAGGAATTGTTTTTGATCAAGAAGGTAATTGGGTAACACCTTTTGAGCAAGATCCTATTGCCTTTAACACAATATATACAGGCTACAGTCAGGTTTACAAATCAATAGATGGTGGAAGTAACTGGAATTCTATTTCACAAGATTTTGGTACGAATTTAAATCATTTAAAAATTGCTCAATCCAATAATCAAATAATGTATGCTGCCTATGGAGGTCTCCTTTATCGAACAACAGATGGTGGTTCTACATCATGGCAACAGCTCACCACTTTTCCAGGGAGTATAAATTCAATGGCTATTCATCCTACAAATCCAAACAAAATTGCAGTAGCCACAACTTCATCATCAAAAGTATATACTTCAAGCGATGGTGGAAATACATGGGTAACCGCACTTTATGATTTACCAGATTTTAGTGCTTTAGCATTGGTTTGGGATGCAACATTTGGAGAGGATGTATTGTATCTAGGAATGAATTACGGTGTTTATTATCTTCTTGAAAACACAACTTCATGGCAGCCGTATAGTACTGCTCTACCTAATGTCATTATAAATGAACTTGAAGTGAATACTGCAGATGATAAACTTTATGCAGGAACTTATGGACGTGGGCTTTGGCGCGTCAATTTATTTAATCCTTCAACAGCTGGAATTAATGATTTTGTTGAAGATGGTCTTAATCTATTTCCAAATCCAACAAATGGAGTATTTACTATAAAATGGAATACTAGTGAATTGGTTACTATTAAAGTTTTTGACGCCTTAGGGAAACTTGTTTTTTATGAAAAAGATAGAAATTTAAGATTAAACCCAAATATTGAATTGAATTCCTCAAAAGGAATGTATTTCATAAGAATAAATACAAAAAACAAAGAAATTACCAAAAAACTCATTTTGAAATAATGTCGTTTCCATTAAAAAAAGCCCATCACATATGTGATGGGCTTTTTTTTGACTTATTAAATTGAAACTACTCTATAGTAATAGAGAAAGTTTCAGTAATATCCGTTTCACCTCCAGCATTTGTAATATCACCATTACTAACACCAGCCGCTGATTTGTTTGGCTCATGACGTAGTGTAAACGTTAGGTCGCCAGAACTCACAGCATTGGCTACTAATATAAATTCAACACCAATAGGGTTTCCATCTCCATCCTCATCATCGTAATTGGTAGTTACATTAAGTCCAGTACCTACTGTATAAAAAAACTGGTGTTCCTCAGCCTCTCCCTGAACTTCTTCAATAATGTCTTCAGCAGGAGTTTCAGTTTCGTTTAACAATTCTATGGTCCCATGATATGTTGTTCCAGCAGTTAAATTTCCTGAAACAGTTACTACAGGGTTTTCACCACCATCGCCGTCCATATCAACAGTTTTAAGAATGATGTCTGTTCCTCCACCAACTGGAGATAAAGTGACTTTCATTGTTGTAATAAGTTCCTCTTCGTTTACAGGTGCTGGTGGATCATCCTTAGAACATCCTGTGAAAATTAATGTTAAGATTAGAATTGGATATATAAAAATTTGTTTTTTCATTGTTATAGTATTTAATAATTGAATTTTAGATTTAATAAAAAATTTCTACCCAAATCATCGGCATAAAAGCGCTGAAGGTTTAAGTAGTTTCTGTAGGAAGTATTTAAAATATTTGTAATTCCTAATCCTACGGTTAGGAGAGACGTTTTGGTAATTTCGAAATCTATACTAGAATTAAAATTTAGCAAATGATAAGCGCTTGGTGTTGAGCTTATATCCAAAACTTCTATAGTTTCTGTTTCTGGAACATATACCTCAAAATTAGTATCAGGGTATTCATTTTGTGCAAAAACATATTCGCTTTGTAGTGCTAGTTTTAAATTATGAAATTTTGGATGTTCAAATGAAATTTCGTTTTTAGTAGAGATTGGAGGCATGCTAATTAATGGTAAATCTTGACTTCGATCGTAACCTTTAACAATGGATAATTGATGTGTAAAGTTCAGTTTATCTGTAAATTTATAAGCGGCATCAATATCAACTCCAAGTAATTGAGCATTAGTTTGTCTATACTCCCAAACTTGAAAATTCCCACGAATTGTTTCTAAAACTTTTGTGGGTTCAATGATTTTAAAATCAGAAATTATATTTACATATGGATTTATTGAAAAACTAAATGTATCATGATCGCGTTGAAATGTAACAGATACTTTATGTCCCACTTCAGAATTAAAACTCAAATCACCTAGCTCTATTCGAGCACCAGAGTGGTGTAGGCCTTCACTAAAAAGCTCGGAAGGATTAGGTGCACGTGAGGCTAAAGCATAATTTAAAAACAGTTGGTAGTTGTCCTTGAAAGTATATTTCAAACCTGCTGTAGCAGAGACATTGTGGAATTTTAAATTAGGATTTGCTAATATTTGTGTGCCAAGATCCTCAATGACAATATGTGGATACAAAACATCATAGTTACGATCTTCCCAAAAAGCGCTTCTATAAAATTTATACACATCCAAATGAGTAAAATCAAACCGAGCACCTGCTTCAATTAACCAACGGTCATCTAGAGTATAATTTCCTAAAAGATAAATACCTAATTCGTATTTGTCATAATCGGGAATTAGCCTACGTACACCAGTATTTGGATTTGCAAAATTATTTTGATAGCGCGCCATTAAACCTGATTTTAAGTCCAATTGACGTTCAAAATCATTTTCATAATCCACTAGTAGCGTATGCGTGTCGAGTTTCAAATCCATCGCAGCTTTGTCTCTGTCATCGCCTCTTCTAATGTCATATTCAAGCCGATTGTTTTGTTGATAATCATACTGTAAACTCAATGTGCCAAAATTTTCAAAAGTTTTAAACCCTTTTATTCTAGCCAATTGATGTTTAACATTTTGTCGTGGTGCATCTATACTATAAGTAAAATCATTAATAATTAATGGTGTATTACTTTCAAATGCACGAACTTGATCGGCAGCACCATGCAGATGGGAAGCTCGCAAAATGCCAATTTTGTTACTGAAAAATGAAAAATAGCCTTCAAACCCATAACTGAATTTATTAAGGCCAAGACGCAATGATGCATTTTGTTCAATAAGTCCAGTATTACTCAAAATATAATCTGCAGCTTCAAAATCTCCAAAACGTTTTAACGTACCTTGAACCTTACCAAACCAGCCATTAGAATTACTTTTAGTCAAACTTGAAGTCAATACTCCGCCTCTTCCATTGGAAGCTAGTGAAGTCATGGTTTTGCCATACAAACTGTCTTTTACAGGCACTTTTAAGGCCTCTACAATAATTACACCACCCATGGCGTCTCCACCATATTGTAACGCGCTGGCACTCTTTATGAGTGTTAGTCTGCCCACTGAGTTGATATCAATATTTGGTGTATGTTCTGCTCCCCATTCTTGGTCTTGCATTCTTACGCCATTATTCACCATAATAATGCGACTACTATGCAAACCATTCACAATGGGTTTTACAATTCCATTTCCTTTATTTAATGAAGATACACCGCTTAAACTATTAAGCGCATCGCCTAAGGCACCAGTACTGTAGCGTTCTAGTGTTTCTTTTGAAACATTATTTTCTTGTATAGTATTGGTGTTATTTTCGTAAGCCTTTCCTTCCAATATAATCTCATTGAGTTCTTCTAGATGATGCTCTAGCTTAAAATCTCTTTGAGTGTCTTCTGATATTTTAACATAAAATGTTTTTGTCTCACAAGACGAATGCAAAATCTTAATACTATATGTTGTGTTTTCGCATAAGTTTAAAATTGTATAATCACCATCAAGAGAGGTTTGAGTCATCGATTTAGTTTCAGCCACAACAAGAGTAGCTCCGGATAAAACGGAGCTATCATGTAGGTCTAAAACCTTACCTGATAGGGTGTATTTACAATTTTGAGATAGAGCTAAATAACTGCATACTAGCAATATAGCTAAAGCATAGTTGCGCATAATTTTTCTTCATTAACATTAAAAAAAAGGATGTGGTTGTTAAGAAAAAATAGGAGGTGCGCGAAGCTGTTTATGAGTTATATTAAATGACTGAAATTTTAAAGAGGTAAAGATTATGTTGACCTCTTCATAAATTTCTATGGTTTGTATTTCAGGTTCAATATTGATATCATAATTGAATGATAACAAATTAAAATCACAAACATCACAATTGGGTATAGATTGATGAATGTGTGATTTGTTTTCTGAACATTCTATGTGTTGATGCTCCCCAAAGTGATGAATGAAGTTAAAAACAGTTGGAAACATCAAAACAACAAACAATAAATTTGCTGTTATTTTTTTTAAGGTGTTCAATTCGTTTTTCATTATTTGTATTGGGATACTAACAAATTTATAAAAAAAATTGATCTTAAATCTTTTAGGTCATAAAAAAACATTAGATTTATTTTAATATAAATTGAAAATCACTTGTGAAAAACCTCATTTTTCTTTTTGTTTTATTTTTTTTTACTTGCCCAGGTGGGGAAGATGCCAATGCCCAAAACCACTATGACATATTTACAATATATTTGATAAGACATTCAGAAAAAGATTTAGAATCCAACAATTCTTCAAATCCACCACTCTCTGAATGCGGCGAGATAAGGTCGGAGAATCTAAGGCATTTTTTTAAGGACGTGCCTTTAGGAGTTATTTACAGTACTGACTATATTAGAACCACAACTACTGCGATGCCAACCGCTACTGCCAAAGAATTACATATTGAAAAATATAATGCAGAGCATCTTAAAGAGTTTTCAAAGTTATTATTAGACCGTAAGCAAAACGCACTTGTTGTCGGACATAGCAATACGACTGGAGTTTTGGCAGGTCTTTTAATCAATGAAAATATAGAAGCTTACGATTCAGATATTTATGATCGTATTTATCAAGTTGTAATTTACAATGACAAAGCTCAACTCCATTTATTACACATGCCTTTAGATTGTATTGATTGATTTACATGATTGTTTACTTCAGATCGAAAAAAACATTTTTTCAAAATACTGAAAATAAGACGCTAAACATTTGTATATTAGGGCATTAGAAACCAATTTAATATGCATTTTTAATGATAAAAAGAATTTTTTTACTGATTCTTTGTTCAATTTCTGTCTATAATTTTTCTTTTTCCCAAACTGTTACAATTGATAATTATTCAATAAATGGTCTTGGTCAAGTGCAATTATCTATTCAAGGCCAAGCAGATAAATATTATATCCTTCATGCACAACATAGTCCAACTTACAATTGGGCAACTTCAATGACAATTGGTGTTGATGGAACGATGGTTATTACTGAACCTGCAGGAGCATATCCTTTGGAGAACTATTCTATCACAGAACATGATATTGCATCTCCAGATGATTACGATGGAGACGGTATAGATGATCTCATAGAGTTTAATAATATGCCTACAGATGCACCTTTTAACTTTGCTGCTCCTATTGATTTTATACACGGCTCAACTTCTATCCCAGATGCTGAAACCTTTATGGATTTGGCAACCGTACAAAATGTTGGATGGGCACCTTTTTTGGATGACCAGTTGTATGTAAAGTTTGGAATACTTGATCGAGATACCCCAGAGCCAAAGGTCTACTTTATCAACAGTAATACCTATATCATTCATGCAAGTTTTTGGAGTGGTATTGGAGCGTCTGTTACAGGAGATGATAGTTCTGGAGAAATTGTTTTTAACCCAAATGACATTCTTCCAAACGGTAGTATAGGTAGTTATTCTTTTAATTTTTCTTTTGGAAATGCTTACAACTTTGAGGCAACACAAAGAACATATGAATTATTGGTGGCTAATATGCCATTTCTTCAAAATAATATGAACCATTTTATTGGGCAATCTTCTGAAAATAATCATCTTAACAACTATGCAGAGGATTTTGAAGGCTCAAGAATTGAAGTGGCTTTAGAATCTGATGTTTTTGCAGAAGTGAATTATATTCCTTTTCATGAAGCAGAAGGCTATGGTTTTTTTAAGCATATGCAGGATTTAAATGAAACACCAGGAAGCCGTGATATTGTTCTTTATGATGCACTTCCAAATTCATTACCAAGAGTAGGAGGAATCATAACCTCTGTGATACAAACCCCATTGTCACATGTCAATTTGAGAGCCATACAAGACAATGTTCCAAATGCCTACATCGCAGAACCTTTGGCCATTGATTCAATTGCAAATTTACTAGGTAATTACATTTATTATAAGGTTGAAAATGACCAGTTTGAGATAAGAGAAGCGACTTTAACTGAGGTTAATAATTGGTATGAAGATCTTAGACCAACAGAGCCACAAATCCCCATTAGAGATTTAAGTATTACTGAAATTATGCCTTTAGAAGACATCAATTTTGGAATGTCCACTTCTTTTGGTGCAAAGTGTTCTAACGTTGCCACCATGAAATCATTTGATTTTCCAGAAGGTACAATTCCTGATGGTTTTGGAATTCCGTTTTATTATTATGATGAATTCATGCAGTTCAATAATTTTTATGAAGAAGCACAAGTAATGATCAATAATCCTGTGTTTCAAAATGATATCATTTTTAGAACTGAACGGCTAAAAGATTTTAGAAGAGATATAAAAGATGCTCCTATGCCACAATGGATGATGGAAGATTTACAAGCTATGCATGACAATTTTCCAGAGGGTACTGCAGTAAGATGCCGTTCAAGCACTAACAATGAAGATTTACCTGGGTTTAGTGGTGCAGGATTATATACCTCCAAAACTCAGTATCTTGACGAAGGACATATCTCGAAATCTATAAAACAGGTTTATGCGAGTATGTGGAATTTTAGAGCCTATGAAGAGCGAGATTTTTATCGGATTGATCATTTTATGGCGGCTATGGGTGTCTTGTGTCATCCCAATTTTCAAGACGAAAAATCAAATGGTGTGGGGATAAGTATCGATCCAATTTATAAGACAGAAGATACATTTTATTTGAACACACAAGTAGGAGAGTCATTGATTACAAATCCTGATCCAAATTCGGTACCAGAGGAAATTTTATTGTATCAAAATCCATCGCAAGGCGGAGGGTATCTTGTATTAAGATTATCCAATTTAGTCAACCCAGGTGAATTGGTCATGGATCAAGTATACCTCGATCAAATGCGGGAATATTTAACGACTATTCATGATGAATTTTCGATCCTATACGATGTTGTGGGTGCAGAAGGTTTTGGAATGGATATCGAGTATAAGGTAACGGCACAGGATCAATTGGCCATAAAGCAAGCAAGACCATGGGTTTCATTTTGGGCAGATATCAATGGTGATTATGATTTGGGTGTATCAGCTATTGTTGAACCTCTTTCGTCTTCTACCTTAGGAAACAGTGAGTTAGTAACTGCTACAATCACCAATTTTGGTCTTAATGATATGAGTGATTTCGAAATTGAACTATTGATAAACGATCAACCCGTCGAAACACTTACAATTTCTCAAACAATTCCAACTTTTAGTGCATCGGATTTTCAATTTTCAGTACCTCATGATTTTTCAACTATTGGAGATTATAATATTACTGTAAATGTAAATCACATACTTGATGAGTATGAAAACAACGATTCTTTGAGTGTTATTGTAAGTAAAGTGCATGCATTGGATGGAGCACTTTCAATTGGTGATCTTGCTGTAGTTTGTGATGAAGAGGTTGAGGTAAACACAATCATATCAAACCAAGGCGAAACAACTGTAACAAATGTAAAAATTGAGGTTGTTGTGAATGAAGTTGTAGTTGATATTATTAATCAATCGGTCAATATACCTTTTCAAGAACAAGGCGAATTTATTATTAATATAGATGATAATCTTCAACAAAACGACAACAACATTACTTTAAATTTATTACAAATCAACAATGAAATTGATGAAAATTCTAGCAATAATTCTGATTTTACAACCACAAATTTAGACTCACAATATGATATTGTAACCCTAGTCATTAATGCTGATAATTATCCTCAAGAAACCTCTTGGAAACTCTATGATGAAGGAGCAAATCAAATTGTAAATACAGGTTCATTGCAAGGTGGAATGGATTTTTATAGTGAAGATATTTGTCTTGATTACAGTTCATGTTTCACACTATATTTTTACGATTCTTATGGCGATGGAATTTGCTGTGGCTATGGAGAAGGGGATTTTAGTATTCTTGATTCCAATGGCAATGTTATTTTAACCAATACTGGAGAATTTGAATATGAAGTACAAGAAGTCTTTTGCCCCGATGGAACAGGTTGTTCTATAGAAGCTGATGTTAATATAACTCACGCCTCTTCACCTTTTTCAAATGACGGAGTTATTAGAATTTATACATCATCTGGATTAAGTCCTTTTCAATATAGTATTGATGGAGGACAAACATTTTCAGACTCTAATTCATTTGACAATTTAGCCCCAGATAATTATGATATTGTTGTTGTAGATTCGCAAGGTCTTTGTTCTTTTGAGGAGACCTTTACAATTCAAGCCTGTGAATTTAATACAGTTGATATTATAGCAACAGAAGTTTCTTCTGTTGTTTCGGCAGATGGATCAATATCCATTAATCCAACATCTGGAGTAGGTCCATATTTGTATAGTATTGACGGGGGGCAAAATTTTGATACTAATAATGTGTTTTTAGACTTAGCTGTAGGAACTTACAATGTCATTGTTAAAGATGAATCAGAAATTTGTACATACAACGAAAGTGTCCCTATTAAAGTCAAATCACAAGTGGTTATCAACGAAATTAATTACAATTCAAGTGATGCATTTAACCCTAGTGATTGGATTGAACTGTATAACTCACAACCAACTTCAATTGATCTTTCAAATTGGAAAATAAAAGATGATACTGATAATCATGTATTTGTAATACCTGAGGGCACACAAATAGAGGGTTATGGATATTTGGTTATTGTCAAAAATGTAATGAACTTCGTTAGCGTATTTCCAAACATTCCACATATAGGGGAATTGAGCTTTGGATTTGGCCAAACAGATGCTGTTCGATTGTTTAATCCTTGGGACAAACTCATGGATGAAGTTTATTACACTTTTGATCAACCCTGGCCAAGTTGTGCAAATGGAACCGGAAACACATTAGAATTAATTTCTCCAGGTTTAGACAATTCATTACCAGAAAATTGGAATTGCATCAATACAAATGGAAGTCCAAAAGCTGTAAATGACACTAGTAATGGTGGGGAGGCTTCAGATGTTATAATCTATCCAAACCCTGTTCAAAATATGCTTTATATTGAAGGAGATTCAGAGGCCTATTTCATTGAAATTTATTCCTTAATTGGTCAGCTTGTGAAAACTGTATCAAATGCTAATGAAATAGATGTAAGTTTATTAAGTCAGGGTGTTTATTTGATTAAAGTGAGTAATGGTAGTAATAATGTTACAAAACGTTTCATTAAGCTATAAAACATTTCAAATTATCCTTTTTATTCGCATTCCAAGTTTCTTTTTTACAAAACCAAGTTGATTGTTAACATGGAGTTGTTTCAACATGGAATTTTAATTATTAAGGGTATCGAAATTATGAAGCTTACTTTAAAGGTCAATATAAATTTGAATGATCAAATGGATTAATTTATGAAGAATATTTAAAGATTATAAGTTTTATATATTTACTTTAGTCCTTAAAGTTTATAATTTGAATCATGACTTAATGTGATTTGCTTTGCAATTTCGTGTAAGTTTGTATGAAACCCTGTGTCATAAGTAAAATTACTAAGATCAACACCATAAATACTACTCAACCATAGCATAGTACCAGTTTCTCTAATGATATTGCCTTGGTGTCCTTTAGGGTCAACAAATAATGAGGTTGCTTGTGGTCCAAATCTTGATATATCATCCAATAGTTCATTGTTTTCATTCATTTGATCCAAATTTACAGATGCCCATCCCGTAGGTATGGTGAAAATTTTTGTAGATGGAAATTCTATACGTAATTGGTCTACCATCTGATGATGG
>Ga0255773_10000201_pt1 | contig 63127 bp, 69 predicted proteins | sample 011ome_17_FD_179971 | JGI IMG/M metagenome (GOLD analysis project Ga0255773, IMG submission 179971) | Coastal salt marsh microbial communities from the Groves Creek Marsh, Skidaway Island, Georgia - 011502XT metaG (version 2) | ecosystem: Environmental > Aquatic > Marine > Intertidal zone >... | reverse complement strand
CAGCAATTTGCTTTAATTGTGTGTTGTTAAGTTGGATGTATTTGGCATCTAAATAGTCATCAATATTGGTATCTGGATGGTTGTTTTGAATATACTCAACTAGCTTATTTAACATGAGAATCCTATTGGTAAATTAAACAGCGATATTATACCTAATTCAAGTTTTTTTGTTAGACTGCTGTTTAGCGCTTGTCCGTTTGGACTGCTGTTTAGCGCTTGTCCGTTTGGACTGCTGTTTAGCGCTTGTCCGTTTGGACTGCTGTTTATCGCCTGTCTAATGAGTCTGCGTACTTAATAGCATAGACGTCAAAGATACTGATGGCCATAGCTGCAATAATTGGCCCTATAAATAAACCTAAAACGCCAAATTGGATAATACCAGCCAAGGTTGATAAAACTGTAATCAACGTATGATCTAGTGCACTAGATTGATGGCTATTTTGGGTAAACTTTTGAATAATTAAGGGTCTGACAAAATGATCAACAATAATTCCAATAAATACAGCACCAAACACAACAATTATTAAGGCTTCTGTTGTTTGCCCTTGTGCATAAAGATAAATACTTAATGGTAACCAAATAATTAGTCCGCCAAGTACCGGAATGAAGCTGGCAAGCGCCATAGCAATACCGAAATACAAACCTGGCAAGCCTATTATTGTTACTGCAATAGCAAATAAAATTCCTTGTAATAGTGCAATACTAAAGACACTACCTACTAATGTAATAGATAGACTTGAAAATTGTTTTAAAAGAATGTCATCCAAGTGATTCTCTAAAGGCGAAAGATCTTTGAGACGCTTAATTGTGTTTTTGCCGTCTATATAAAAGTAGTAAAGGGCAAAAATGCTAATCACTAAGAAGAGTATAAAATTCGAGGATAAGGATAATATGCTGCTCAAAATAACCACTGAAAAATCTTTAATACTAATTAATAACCCTTCTAAATTATTATTGGCTGCTGTGCTTAGTGTCGCTTTAAGTGATTCAGGAAAAGGTAGCCCGAGAATAGTTTTTTCAAGCAATTGACGGCTTTTTTCAAGGCTAAAGTCGGTGTTAATGGTTTGAATCAATGTGGAGATTTCAAGTCCGCTAATTAGCAAAATATAGCTCAGTGGTAGAATAAGAATAGTGGTTACTAATAGCGTCATTACTAGCGCTGCATTATTAGCAGATAGGCGATTTTTGAGTTGGCTGTATTGAGAAAAGGTAGCGATAGCAATAAGCAGTGCTAAGAATAAAGCGGGTATAAAAGGCATTAATAGCCAAATAAGTCCACCAAGGGCAAGTAGCAATAAGCTCAGCATAAAGCCATGTTCGTAGGGGGCTTGGTTTTTCATGATAATTAATATTCCATTTTAATAATGTTGTAAGCTACCTGCTCGTAAGGATGGGAGAATTTCATCGCTTTAATGGCCAAATCAAGATTGTCATCAACGCAGAGCATTTCAACTTTATATTCTTCTATGGCTTCTAATTCGTCCAGCAGTCCAATAGCGGGCTGTGCCTCATTAATGGGTTTGAACTGTCCCATGCCAATTGTTTGCCAGGCGCATTGTTCGTAGTTATCAAATTGGCCGGCACCTGCGTCAAACATTGCATTTTTGACAATTTCCAAGTCGGCCTCTGGCACATAAAAACTAATTTGATACATGTTAAAAAATTCCTTTTAAATACGCTTTTCGCTCAATTTCATCCATATGTTCAATCGCATATCTTAAAGTAGTTCTTGGAAGTTGTGCGTAATTTTCTCTTAAGAAAGCTTTGCATAGGTTGTTATTTTTCTTGTAAACCTCCCTTAGCATCCAGCCTACTGCCTTGTGAATAAGATCTTCATGATCGTTTAACAACAGTTTACCAATGGATAAAGTAGGACTAAATTCACCTTGTTTAATAAAAGCAAAAGTGGCCACAATGGCAATACGTTTTTTCCATAAATTGTCTGATTGGGACAAATCAAAAAGTAGGGGTAATTTGTCTTGATGATGGAAAATATAATCACCCATAACCTGAGGTGTTGAATAATCAACCAGATCCCAGTTGTTGACTGTATGAATATTTTTAAGATAATAACCAAACACTTTGTCTTGCTGACCAGCTTGATATTGCTTAACCAATATGATCAATCCGCAATAACGAACTTCATGAATAGGATGGTTGATCAACTGACTTATTTGCTCAAAAGCAATATTTTTAAAGTATTGCTTAGCGATTTGACGAGTATGCGCAACACGAACCCCTATAAATTGGTCGTTTTCAGCATATTGCCCTAGGCCAGTTTTAAAGTACACCTCATTTTGTTTTTTTCGTTCAGCAGTTGCAAAAGATTTTAGTTCTGCAATAATTTTATTAGCGCTCATCGACTATACTATGGGTTTTTATTAAGAGTTTAATCATACATGCAAACAACGTATTTTGCCGGTGGATGTTTTTGGTGTGTTGAAGCAATATTTCAGCGTATTTCAGGTGTGACGAGCGTGGTATCTGGCTATTGTAATGGACATACTCAAAACCCTAGTTACGCAGATATTTGTACAGGTAGTACGGGTCATGCTGAGGTGGTTAAAATTGTATTTGACGAAAAAAAGGTAACATTTCAACAATTATTAGCTGTATTTTTTGACACACATGATGCTACGACATTGAATCAGCAAGGTAATGACAAAGGCACGCAATATCGATCAGCCATATTTTATGAAGATATCGAACAAAAAAATATAGCACAGCAATATAGCCAAACATTGGGTGATAATATTGTGACAGAAGTGAGCGCTCTGGATGTGTTTTATCCAGCGGAAAACTACCATCAAAACTACTTTAACAACAACCCTGATCAAGCTTATTGCAGAATGCTAATTGCACCCAAACTCAATAAATACTTTCACTCATGAACGATCAAGAACTACTTAGATATTCTCGCCAAATTATGCTACCACAAGTAGGTATTGAAGGCCAACAAAGCTTGTTAGAATCTACGATGTTATTAATTGGTGTTGGTGGTTTGGGCTCTCCTAGTGCCTTGTATTTAGCAGCAGCTGGCGTAGGACATCTTATTATTGCTGATTTTGATAAAGTTGAGCTATCAAATCTGCAGCGTCAAGTGATTCACCATACGCCTAATATTGGTCAATACAAAGTCGATTCTGCCCAGGAAAAGATGTTGGCCATTAATCCTGATATTAAAGTCACCACTCTCAAGGATCTTAGTGAGGAGAATCTTAATCATTGGGTATCAAAGGCGAATGTTGTGCTCGACGGTACGGATAATTTTGCTACGCGCTTTAAGATTAATGCTGCTTGCACGCAAAAGCAAGTGCCACTTGTTTCTGCAGCGGTTATTCGTTTTGAGGGGCAATTATCAGTCTTTAAAGGTTATGAGGCGGATCAGCCTTGTTATCAGTGCTTGTATGGCAAAACAGGGGAAGAGGGTGAAAGCTGTGCAGAAAGCGGAATCCTTGCCCCGGTTGCAGGAATTATGGGTACGCTACAAGCACTGCAAGCACTTAAAGTGGTGTTAAATTTGGGAGAACAGTTAACAGGAAAATTAATGATAATTGATGCGCTAAAGCTAGACTTTAGAACGGTAGGAGTTGCTAAAGACGCCGCTTGTCCAATTTGTAAGAACTGAATTAAAAAACTAATTAAATGCGCTAAATTTAATAGCGTTAAATTGGATAATTTTTTTTATAAAAAATAGATTATTGGTAGACATCGCGGTATAATTACTCAGATTATAAATTTTATTGATTAAAGTATTTTTTAGTTGTAGACCTTTACAGCGGATACTTTAAGTTTTTCTAGGAGTAGAATATGAGCGGACAAATGCAAAGACCTGCAGTTCCAACTGGTGTAACAGGTAAAAAAGGCTTCCAAGTTACAACAACCCAAAAGACAGTAGACGGTAAAGTACCAGCAGGTTTTCACGTTGGGTATACAACTGAATGGGAATCTGTTCAAACTGAAGTGCCATACCAAACACCTAAGAAGCCATAATTTTTAATTAAATTATTGTTACAAAAAAGCCGCAAACTGAGCAATTAGTTTGCGGCTTTTTACGTTTTAAGCATTCTTAAGAGTCATTCTTAAAATTTCTAAATTTTTAAAGATTTAAGATTAAACCATCTTATTTTTAGTTGTTTATGTCTTATAAATGCATTTTTAAGAGGATGTTTGCTCTGAACTTAATCTTTTTAAGTAGTTAATTTAGTTCATTTGCAATATTTGCTAAATTTTTAAAATTAGCTGTTAACTTATTATGGATATATTGAGTTAAAATTATCAACTTAAATCTAAGCAATATATTAATAAAAGGAGAGTGTTATGTTTGATAGATCTCAAACTTTAGCCAAAGTAGATAATGAAATTTCAAATGCAATTATTGCAGAAGTGGCTCGTCAAGAGGCACATATCGAGCTGATTGCTAGTGAAAACTACACGTCGCCAGCTGTGATGGAGGCCCAAGGCTCTCAGCTTACTAATAAATATGCTGAAGGTTATCCTAAAAAACGATATTATGGCGGTTGTGAGCATGTTGACGTTGTTGAACAATTGGCAATTGATCGTGCTAAAGAATTATTCGGCGCAGATTATGTGAATGTTCAGCCACATTCTGGCTCTCAAGCAAATGCAGCAGTTTTTCAGGCTTTGTTAGTGCCAGGTGATACTATTTTAGGTATGAGTCTTGCACATGGTGGACATCTAACTCATGGTGCAGCACCTTCTTTTTCTGGCAAAAATTTTAACGCCATTCAATACGGTTTAGATGAAAGTACTGGTGAAATTGATTACGCTCAAGTAGAGGCACTAGCCAAAGATCATCAGCCAAAAATGATTATTGCAGGTTTTTCAGCGTATTCCCGCGTGGTTGATTGGCAGCGTTTTAGAGATATTGCTGATTCAATAGGTGCGTATTTATTGGTGGATATGGCGCATGTTGCTGGCCTTGTTGCTGCAGGTGAATATCCATCGCCAGTAGGTATTGCTGACGTAACAACCACCACTACACATAAAACTTTACGTGGTCCTCGTGGCGGTCTAATTTTAGCCAAAGCCAATGAAGAGATTGAGAAAAAGCTGAATTCAGCGATTTTCCCAGGTATTCAGGGCGGCCCACTCATGCATATTATTGCTGCTAAAGCGGTGTGCTTTAAAGAGGCAATGAGCGATGAGTATAAGACTTATCAAAAGCAAGTTAAGGTCAATGCGCAAGTGATGGCTGATACCTTTATTAAACGTGGTTTTGACGTGGTTTCTGGCGGTACAGATGATCATTTATTTTTAGTGAGCTTCATTGATCAAGGTTTAACTGGTAAGGCAGTTGACGCAGCACTTGGCAATGCCCATATTACGGTAAACATGAACGCTGTACCAAATGATCCACAATCACCATTTGTAACTAGTGGCATTCGCGTGGGTACGCCTGCGATAACTACTCGAGGATTTGGTGAAGCCGAATGTCGTGATTTGGCTAGCTGGATTTGTGATATTTGTGATGATCTAGATAATCAAACTGTGATCGATGAAGTGAAAGCAAAAGTAGCTAAGGTTTGCGCTAAGCATCCGGTTTACAAATAGTTAGCGTTAAGAGGGAGAATGCGCTGTCCATTTTGTCAGTCTGACGATACCAAAGTATTAGATACACGTTTAGTGGATGATGGCTCGCAAGTGCGCAGGCGTCGAGAGTGTACTTCCTGTGGTGAGCGATATTCTACTCGTGAAACGGTTGATCTAAATTTACCGCGCTTAATTAAAAGCGATGAATCTCGTGAATCATTTAGCGAAGAAAAACTTCGTTCTGGTCTGCTTAAAGCCTTGGAAAAACGTCCGGTTAAAACCTCGCAAATTGAAACCTCTATTGCTCGCATTTCACGCAAACTAATGACTCAAGCAGAGCGTGAAGTGTCTTCAGCCAAAATTGGCGAATGGGTAATGGAAGAACTTAAAGCGCTAGATGAGGTAGCCTACATTCGCTTTGCCTCAGTTTATCGTCAATTTCAAGATATCGAAGCTTTCAAAAATGAGATTGAAAAGCTCATGCATAAATAATGGCAAAAACCAAGGTTGAATTTGTTTGTCGTGAATGCGGCTCATCGCAGCCACAATGGGCAGGCCAGTGTCTCGATTGTAAAGCTTGGAATACATTGGAGGAGGTGGTTTTATCTCAAGCAACTTCCTCAAAGCCTGAAAGCCTTAAAGATCTTCCACCATCAAAAGTTCAAAATTTATCAGACATTAAATCCGAAAATAGAGCTAGGCTTTGTACTGGAATTAGCGAGCTGGATCGAACACTGGGTGGTGGGCTAGTAGATGGCTCCGTGGTGCTTATTGGTGGAGATCCAGGTATTGGTAAATCAACCCTTATATTGCAAGCGATGGCAGCTATTAATAAAACAGATACCACCTTGTATGTTAGCGGTGAGGAGTCAGCTCAGCAGATAAGTGATCGTGCAATTCGCTTAAATATTCATGAAGATATTCTTTTACTGAGCGAAACACATCTAGAAAAAATTATTAAGCTGGCCAAAGAGGTTCGGCCAAAAGTTATCGTAATTGACTCCATTCAGACTATGGTTACCGATGGCTCAACTTCGGCTCCAGGATCAGTCACTCAAGTGCGTGATTGCGCTGCACAACTGACTCAGTTTGCCAAGCAAACCAATACTATTTTGCTAATGATTGGCCATGTTACTAAGGGTGGTGCTTTAGCTGGTCCAAGAATTTTAGAGCATATGGTTGACGCTGTACTTTATTTTGAGGGTGATGCAGGCGGGCGTTATCGTATTATTCGCGCTGTCAAAAATCGCTTCGGCGCTGTTAATGAAATTAGTGTCTTTGCCATGGGTGAAACAGGCTTGCAGCAAGTAGAAAATCCTTCGGCTATTTTCTTATCTAACCAAGCTAAGCCATCTCCAGGCTCAATGGTGATGGTTACGCGTGAGGCTACGCGTCCATTAATGATCGAAGTGCAAGCTTTAGTTGATCAAGCAGGTAGTAACCCAAAGCGAGTGAGTGTTGGTTTAGAGCAAAATCGACTAGCATTGCAATTAGCTGTGTTGCATAAACATGGCGGTATTGCTACGCACGATCAAGATGTTTTTGTTAATGTAGTCGGTGGTATTAAGGTGAGTGAAACTGCTTCTGATTTGGTGGTAATGCTGGCTATTATGTCTTCGCTTAGAGATAAAGTAATTCCAAATGATTGGATCGCTTTTGGTGAAGTGGGCTTAACAGGTGAGGTGCGCCCAGTTTATAATGCCCTTGAGCGTTTACAAGAAGCGCAAAAACACGGCTTTAAGGTAGCTATTATACCAAAGGGTAATTTACCTAAAAAAGCCTCTAATGGCTTGAAAATTGTCCCTGTAGAATATCTATATCAAGCTTTGCAATACATGAGCGAAAATACATAATTTTTTAAGAGTCTTTCCAAGTCAAGATTGTTCATCACGTAAATTTTGTAAAGGTTTAATTTTAGACACGTAGCTACCAACTAGCCAAGCCATAAGCATAATCAGAAGGGTAGCTAGCAATAAAACAATTATAAGTGCATTGAAATGAACATCAAAAATTCGTTCAAATGTTAAGTATGAAAATGCAAATGAAACTGCGATACTTAATATTACACCAATAAAGACTGCAATAATTGCAGGTAAAGAAAACTCAATTAACATAAGTTTTTGTAAAGATAACGAAGACATTCCGAGGGTTTTCAGTAGCGATAATTCTGTTTTTTTCTCATAAGCACGCATAATAGAAATTGAAAAAACAACCATCATTCCAGACAGGAAAGTGATAGTTGCTAAAAATAAAATTAACTCTAAAGCTTTTGCGCTAATATTTAAAGTAGAGTCAATTAGTTTTTGAATATCAATAGCCGAAATATTTGGATACGCCTCTATTAATGCTTTTCTAAACTGAAACTTATTTTCACCTTCAATATCAGGGATATTGGCAATATAAGTTTTCGGTGCTAATATCAATGCTTGAGTTTGAAATAAAACAAAAAAATTAGGCTGAAAACTATTCCATTTAACGCTGCGTAAGTTTTGGATAATGCCTTCAATAGGAACACCCTGAATATCAAAAACTAACAGATCACCAATTTTTAGATTATTGCGTTTAGCAAATTTTTCTTCAATTGAAACTTGAGCGGTGCCTTCAAGAGAGTATTTATCAAAAGAATTGCCTGTAACAATTTTTTCTGATGGTAGTAGTTTTTGACGATAGCTAAGATTAAATGCTCGAAGAAGTCCTAGTTTTTTTTGGTCAGGGTTATCATACCGTCGCCCAACAGGAACATTGTTGACGTGCGTTAATCGGCCACGAACTAATGGCGAAATATAATCTAATCTTAATCCAGATTTAATAATTAGCTTTTCCAGGCCTTCAAGTTGCTCTTCTTGAATATCGATGAGAAAATAATTAGGCAATAATGAGCCTTTTGGTTGCTTGATTTCATCGCTGATACCCATAGAAATTTGTGGGATTATTGCTATTAGAAATACACCTAAAGCTATTGATGTAGCGCCTGAAATGGTGGCATTTCTATGTCGTGCAATTTGTCGTAATGCCATTTTATAAAGACCTTTGTGTCTTTTGCTAAGCCACAAAGAAAAATCACAAATAAGCGATACGCAGCCAATTAAAAGTAATAAAACAAAGCAAAATACTAGTATGAAAAAACTTCCTTGTATCCAATTTGTTAAGTATGTTGCTACTAACCAGAAAAAAATTAACCCAGGCAGGTAAAAAAACCACTGTTTTTTATTTTGACTAACTACCGGAACACCTTCGCTTTTAAGTAGAACAATGGGCTTAATATTTCTAACTTGTAGCAAGGTAGGTAAAGAAAATAATAAGGCTGAAAAAATAGCGATTAAAAGACCAGCGAATGCAGTTGTAAAATTGAATAAGACAAATTCAAAATCTCCAATATAATCCGAAAAGTAAATACTAAAGATATAGCTTAATAATCCACCAAAGAGTATAGCCAAAATGCCGGCAAATGATGCTAGTAACAATAACTGTATTAGTATAATAACGTTAGATTGTTTGTTAGACAATCCTAAACAAGCTGCAATGGCTGAACTTTTAAGGCGTTTTAAAGCATAATTTCTAAATAAAAAAGCTGTACCGATGCCAGATAAAAATAAAGCTATCAAGGATACTATATTTAAAAAACCAGTAATATATTCTAATAATACATCTAGTCGCTCGCTAGCATCTTTTAAGCTACGTACACGTAAGTCGCCAGCATTTGGATAATGCTGATAGATTAATGAAATCAGACCTTGTTTTAAGTTGTCGATCGACTGAATGTTTGGCAGCTTAATATTAATACTAGAAGATGCTCGACTTCCTAACAATAACAAACCAGTATCTTTAATATATTGGCGATGAATATATACAGTTGGAACAAAAGCACTAAATGCACTCCCCATTTGAGGCAAGCGATTAATTGTTTGATTGATTGTGAATGAAGTATTTCCAATTTTAACTTTATTGCCAACCTTAACTTGTAATAATCGCATACTCTCTTTATCAAGCCAAATACCTTTCTGTTCTAGCAAACTCTCACTAATAGACACACTATTAACTTTACCATTTTGAATGGAAAAATCACTATATAGATTAAAATTTGCATCAACGCCTCGAACATTAAATAGTGCTGTTTGTTCAATACTATTAACCATAGAGAAAAGGCTAACGGTTTCTGTAATTTCAAAATTTGAGTTATTTTTAACTAAAAATTCTTTTACTTTTTTAGAAAGATCTTGTGGCAAGGGTTGGCGGCTAGAAATTTGCAAGTCACCATTAAGAATTTTTTTTAAATTGTGATTAAAGTATTTATCAACACCTACACTAATATTTCCAATAAAAACAAAGCCAACTAGTCCAAGCCAAAGGTTAATAGCGAAAAAAATCGAAAAAAATCGATTGTTAAATAATTCTTTAAGAGCGTAGCGACTTAAAAAAGAAAAACGGCTAAATGTCATCTAATTGACCATTTATTAGCTTTAATTCTCGATCACAACGATTTGCCAATGCTAAGTCATGTGTTACAAGAAGCAAGGTTAGGTTTTTTGATTGCACTAAATCAAACAGAAGATTTGTAATAATTTGTCCTGTTTCTAGATCTAGATTGCCAGTAGGCTCATCTGCAAAAATAACTTTAGGCTCGTTGATTAAGGCTCTAGCAATAGCTACTCGTTGCTTTTCTCCACCGCTCAATTTATTAGGTAAAGCATCTTGTCGGCTAGATAAACCTACTAGCTCTAAGAGCTCTTTAGCTTTATCATTGGCATTATTTTTTGCAACAATATCAAGTGGTAAGGCAACATTTTCTAAAACATTTAAGTGAGGCAGTAAGTAAAAACTTTGAAAAATAAATCCAAGTTTTTGAGAGCGAAATTTTGTCAATTGATTTTCACTCATACAAGTTATTTCTTCTGTATCAATAACAATATTTCCTGAGGTAACGTTATCAATTCCTGCTAATAAAGATAATAGTGTTGTTTTTCCACTTCCTGAAGTCCCTGTAATAGCAGCTGATTGTCCTTTCTTAATAGTGAAGTTAATATTTCGTAATACTGGCAAGTCATCACCTGATGGTAACTGATAAGTTTTGAATAAATGTTGAACAGAAATCATTTAATTTTGCAATTGAACCTTAAGATAAGGGTAAATATTTTCTGCCATAATAATATGCCCTTTTGCATTCGGATGAATTCCATCTGCTAAGTTTAAATTGGCCTTACCCGCAATATTTTTTAGCAAAAAGGGGACTAGGGAAGTCTCAGTTAAATCTGCAATTATTTGATAGCTGTCAAAAAAGTCTTTAGAATACTGCAAGCCATAATTTGGCGGTATGCGCATACCTAATAATAACACCTCTAATCCTTGAGACTTTGCTAGAAGAATCGCTCTCTTTAGATTTTCACGTAAAGCTTTGATAGGCTGTCCACGCAAGCCATCATTTGCTCCTAAGGCTAAAACCAAATGAGTAGGTTTTGTTTGTAATAGCCACTTCAGTCTAGAAACAGCACTAGCTGAAGTGGAGCCACTGACACCTGAATTAATAACTTTAATTGAAAAGCCGTTTTCTTGTAATTTTTTTTGCAATAATTGTGGATATGACTGGCTAGGATTGATTCCAAATCCTTCAGTCAAAGAATCACCTAAAAACAATACTCGATTTTTTACTTCAGCACTTACATGGACAGGTAAGTAAGATAATAGTAATAGTAAGAACAGACGCATAAATGTAATCATAATTTTAATTTTATTATGTTTTTATGCTCTAAATGGCTTAAAGTTTGAAAGTGTTTTCATCTATAAAATATTACCTATAAAACACTTTATTTAATTGTAAGCATTTGATATTTATAGCTAACTTGATACGTAATATAATGATTAAAAAATTGTTTTTTATTAAAGAGGATAGCAATGATATTAGAAATTGTATTTGCAGCAGGATGTTTCTGGGGGGTGGAAAAAAATTTTGAAAAGATTGAGGGTGTTACTCAAGTGATTTCTGGCTATGCTGGAGGCAATTATGATAATCCAACTTATGATGAAGTACTCAAGAACAAAAATTTGAAAAATTCCAGTTTTGTTAGTTTTTTACAAAATATTGGGCTCACTGATAAAAGTGAGTTGAAAATTGATAAAGAATTGGTTAATCACACTGAAGTGGTTAAAGTCACTTACAACTCAGACAAGGTTTCTACTGAGTCTTTGATTAAAAATTTTTGGGAAATTCACAATCCAACTCAAGTCAATGGTCAGGGTAATGATATCGGTGATAATTATCGATCAGCTCTCTACTGGACAACAAAAGACCAGGAAGCCATTGCTTTAAACACTGGGCAAAAATTCCAAAAGTTACTAACTGCTAAAGGCTATGGCAAAATTGTCACCGAAATAAAACAGCTAGATAAATTTTGGCCGGCAGAAGATTATCATCAAAACTATTTAGTTAAAAATCCGAATGGATACTGTCCTGATCATTCAACTGGTGTGAAATTTGATTCATCAGTTGAAGTACAGAACACTCATGAAGTGATTATGCCGCTCGGTGGCATGGAGATATTAGTCATTGAGGCCGAAGATGAAGGCTCATGCTTATATTGTTTACAATTTGAACAAGACGTTACATCAAAATATAAAGGCAGCATTCCTCTTAGAAGCGCACCAATGACTGCTTTAAAGGGGTTTGACTTAAAAACACCAACTTGGGCAACGCCAACTATTTTTTTTATTAAAGATGGTAAAGAAATCTGGGCCAATCAAGGCTATATGTCTCCGAGTGAGTTTTACAAGGCCTTAGGCGAATTTAAACTTGGAAAAAAGTCCGAAGCTTTTAATGTGGCTTTTAATAAAGGTACAGATGCTCGTTTTTGTAAGCAGTATGATATTTTTAAAAACACACCTGACGGTATCTTTATTGATAAATTATCCGGCCGAGCTTTATTTGACACTCGTGATCGTTTTAATTCAAAATCTGGCTGGCTCTCATTTACCAAGCCAGTTGATGGTGAAACATATGAAAAAGCTGATAATAGCTTTGGTATGAAGCGTACCGAAATTCTTTCTATTAGTTCAGATATTCATTTAGGTCATGTGTTTAATGACGGACCAAATGGCAAGCCAAGATATTGCATTAATGCAACTGTGCTTGAGTTTGTGCCTAGATAAGTTGAAAATAATAAAGCGTAAAAGTGTAACTATTTATTAGATAAAGATATTGAAAAAAATCCTATAAATCAACTCCTTTTTGAGCTTTAATGTTGGCTCTAAAAGCGTGCTTGATATCTTTAATTTCACTCACTGTGTCAGCGATCTCGATCAAACTCTCTGAAGCAGCTCTACCAGTAATAACCACGTGTTGATGCTTAGGTCGATTATTAAGGCTATTAATAATCATTTTTTCCTCTAAATATTGATAGCTAATCATATAAGTAAGCTCATCTAGTACCACTAAATCGATTGATTTATCTTCTAAGTAGGCCTGAGCTTTTGTCCAAGTTTCAACGGCCATGGCAGTATCATATTCTTTATCTTGTGTATCCCAAGTAAAGCCGGTTTTCATAAACACGGTTTGAACGTTAGGCTGTTTGGCTAAAAACACATCTTCGCCAGTATCTTGCACACCTTTTAAAAACTTGGCAACAGCAATTTTCATACCATAACCAAGTGCTCGACAAATCATTCCTAAGGCTGAAGAAGATTTTCCTTTGCCATTACCAGTTAGTAGTACGATAATTCCTTTATCGATATTAGCTTCTTCTATGCGAGAATCAATATGTTGTTTCTTACGCTGCATGCGAGCCTTGTATTGATCATCAGACATGGCTTTGCTTTAGTTTTTCTGAGTAGAGAAGTAGGGGATAAGTGAATAACGCTTATTAAGCGTAAATACAATTGATACAGCAATCATCCAGTAAAGAACTGGCGCTATTTCAGCTACTGACCATTGCGCCATGTAGGCAGGGAAGTTAGCCCAGCCTGTTTTTGCATAAGTGGCAGTAAAGAAGTAATAGCTTGATGTTGCTACTAACCATTGAGTGCTCGCTGCCACAATAACAATCATTGCATTTTTTACAATACTAGTATCAATATTTAAACTACTCATGTATTTACCAACCCAGAAAATTCCGTAGTAAGTAAAGGGTAGTACGCTATAAGCAGGGGTAATACAATGGGCGCTAACACCTTCATGTACGATTGCATAGTTATCAATTGCAATAGCACTGATGATAATTGTAAAAGCTACCCAAAATTGACGTAAGTAAATGCCGGCAATAAACAAAGCTGGAATAGTAAAATCAGGTAAATGCACAAGGCTTGATAGCCAGTTAGAATGACCACGCGTGGCAATCATTAGTAGCACCATGATAAATACAGCAAATAGCGTCTTAGTTTCGTTAATTTGATCTGTCATTTGACATCCTGTTAATTCAAAGTTAATAGTTTTATTATAGTCAATGTTATTGCCAATCGGTAAGGACAAAGCTGGCGTACCCTTTAGTTTCACTTTAAAAGTTATAATCTAACCCTAGGCTGACTGTTCTGCCAAACTGATTAAAACCATTTGCTACGGTGTAATCTTTGTCTGTTGCATTGTTAACAGTTAGAGATGCTTTAGCATTGTTATTCACTTGGTACTGAGTGCTTAAGTTGAGTAAAGTGTATCCAGCTAACTCAACATTACCAGCATCCAAACTAGATGATTTTTTAATGATTTGCATTTTTGAATTAAATTTAGCATACTGCCTGCCAAGTGTTAGATTAGTCGTGTTTTTTGGCCTCCTAATCGCTTGGGTAGTCTCGTCATGAGACCTGCTCTTGTTATAACCATGAGAAAAAATAAGATCGTAGTTATTTATATTAGTATTAACTGATACCTCGATACCTTTAGCTAATAATCTGCCAATATTGGTCCAATCCCAACCGGTTGTAACATCACTACGAAACGCATTTTCAATTTTATTGCTATAGGCTCTTGCATCAACCATACCCCAATCATATGTTTTCTCGATACCCAGTTCAATGTTTTTTGAAGTTTCTGGCTCTAAAGTGGCTACTGCATTTATTTGTGCTAAAGAGGGGGCAGTAAATGCTGTGCTGTATGTGCTTGTCAATTTAACCCGCTTGTCCAGGTATTTTGCAATGCCTAAGTTGTAGACTGTTTCGTTATTAAATTTAGAGTGCTCGATATAGCGAGCGCCCGTATTGATATCGATACTGTTAATTTCTTTTTGCCAGTTTATAAATGCTTCTTTACTGTTAAGTTGTTGGTTATTATTAGTGTTTTTATCATTTACTTGTGACAGGCTAATATTCAACAAAGCTCCATCAATTTTAATATCGTTAAGTAATGTTATATCAGTTCTTGTGTATTGATCGCCAAGCGAAAAAACAACACCTTTTGTCTCATCTCTTGTATCTGTTATTTGTGCAAGGGATAGTTTGGCGTTCCAAGTGTTGTTAATTTTTTTATTGGTACTAATTAATACTTTATTTAATTTTGTGTCACCTAGGCAATTATCAACTAATTGAGCACCATCCCAGCATCTATCATATTCATTTTTAAGCCTACTTTCTAAATAGGTAACATGGTAGTTCTCATTGCCAAATTTAATTTGTGTGGTTCGATTGTCAACGCCATCTTTATCATCTGTTATGTCAGTATCACGAGCATCGATACCATCCGTTGTATATTTATTATGGGAAAATCTAATAAATCCCTCTGTGCTTCCGCCACTGGCCGATAGCTCATAAGTTTTTGAATTGTGTGTACCATACTTCATGCTAAAGGCACTGCGTGCACCATCAGCACCTTGTTTAGTAGTAATATTAATAACACCTGAAACAGCTTGTGCACCATATAAAACAGAGCCTGAGCCTTTGACGATTTCAATTTTTTCAATATCATTTAGCGCAACATTGGCTAGTCCATATTCAGCGGCACCATTTTGTGAGCTCGCCGAATTAATTTTTATGCCATCAACTAAAATTAAAGTGTGATTTGAATGACCGCCGCGCATAAATACAGCGGGAACATTGCCATGCCCGTTAAATAGTCCAACACTGGGTACGGTGGCTAAAAAGTCTAAGAAAGTATTTGCACCAGTCGCTTTGATATCGCTATCAGTAAATGTCAGTGTTGAAGCAATAGAACCAATAACGGGATTTTCAGTTCTATATTCTGTATTTAAGTAAATAGGAATAGGGCCTAATACTGCATTGGTTGTGGTGGTAAATGTGAGCGCTGAAATTGCAGCGACTAACGAGAGTTGCCTAATTTGCATGATTATTATCCTTCGTAAAATTTAAATGACTAAATTATGTATCGGACTGATTTCTGATTAGAAAAATACCGTTGCGAGGACAGTGTAGGACTTTCACCTACTTCCATAATGAAGCTGGCAAATTATAATCTGTTTTTAAAATGGGTTTCAAGTAAAAAATTGATCTATATTAACGTAAAATAAATTCAAATTTTTTAGGAAAATAATCAATGAGCGAAACATATAATTTTAGTGCTGGCCCAGCAGCATTGCCAAAGTTAGTATTGCATCAAATGCAAGCAGAGCTTATCAAATATGGTAATGCCAAAGCCTCAGTGATGGAAATTTCTCATCGTGGCGTTGATTTTTCAGCTGTAGCGCAAAAAGCTGAGCAAGATTTGCGCGAGTTGATGAATATTCCTAATAATTACAAAGTTTTGTTTTTGCAAGGTGGCGCATCAGCTCAGTTTTCAATGGTGCCAATTAATTTATTGCGTGGTAAAAATACGGCAAATTATGCCAATACAGGCCACTGGTCAGTTAAAGCAATCGCAGAAGCTCAGCGTTATTGTGATGTAAATATCTGTACAGATAGTAGTGCTAATAAATTTACTAATATTGATGATTTTTCTAATTGGGACATAGATGAGTCTGCTGCGTATCTACATTACACACCAAATGAAACTATTGCTGGTTTAGAGTTTGATTTTATTCCTGATGTTGATATGCCGATTGTGGCTGATATGTCATCTACTATTTTGTCACGCGAGATTGATGTGTCTAAATTTGGCGTAATTTATGCTGGTGCGCAAAAAAATATCGGTATTTCAGGGCTAACCATTGTGATTGTGCGTGAGGATTTAATTGGCAATGTAGTGCCAAAACAACCGATATTATTTGATTATGCGACACAGGTAAACAATGATTCAATGTACAACACTCCTGCAACCTATCCTTGGTATGTGGCTGGGCGAGTATTTGAGTGGTTAAAAGCACAAGGCGGCGTGAAAGCCATAGCCGCTATTAATGAGAGAAAAGCCAACAAGCTTTATCAAGCAATTGACGGTTCTGATTTTTATTCAAATCCTATTAACTCAAAATACCGTTCTTGGATGAATGTACCATTTATATTGGCAGACGATAGTCTTGATAAATTGTTCTTAGAAAAGTCTTATAATGCTAACTTATTAGCACTCAAGGGCCACAAGTCTGTTGGCGGAATGCGTGCTAGTATTTACAATGCTATGCCTGAAAGTGGGGTGGATGCATTAATTGAATTTATGGCTTATTTTGAGAAGCAACATGGGTAAAAAAACACTAGCAGAATTAAGAGTAGAGATTGATGCGCTAGATAAAAAAGTGCAATCGCTCATTGGAGAACGCGCCCAGCTAGCTACAGATGTGGCGGAAGTTAAAAAAGAAGCAGATGACAATAGCGTGTTTTATCGTCCCGAGCGCGAAGCACAAGTACTTCGCTCAATTATTGAGCGTAATGATAATCTGCTTAAAGACAAAGATATGGCGCATATTTTTCGTGAAATTATGTCAGCCTGTTTGGCGTTAGAGCAACCACTTAATATCGCTTATTTGGGTCCTGAAGGGACGTTTACGCAAGAGGCAGCCTTAAAGCATTTTGGTCATGCGGTTTCTACGTTAGACTGCGCCAGTATTGATGAAATTTTTCATCAAGTTGAGAAGGGTAATGCGCATTATGGCGTGGTGCCGATTGAAAACTCATCTAATGGCGTGATTGGTGGTACGGTGGATATGCTTTATTCACAAGATCTTAAGATTTGTGGCGAGGTGGAGATTTCTATTCAGCATCAATTAATGAGTGCTGATCAGTCGCTTGAAATTAAAACCATTTACGCTCATCAACAAGCACTTGATCAGTGCCAACGTTGGCTGGCTAACCATTATCCTAATGCACAATTAAAAGCCGTATCTTCTAATGCGCTAGCAGCCCGACTGGTTAAAGATGAGGTGGGTTCTGCAGCCATTGCCTCTGAAGCTGCGCTTAGCTTGTATGGTCTAGAGCGTGTGGCTAAAAATATTGAAGACAAAACAGGCAATACCACTAGATTTTTAATACTTGGCAAAGAGGCTATCGAGCCTTCAGGCGAGGACAAAACATCTATCTTGGTTGTCACTAAACATGAGTCTGGTGCATTATTTGACTTGTTAGAACCATTTAAAGATCAAGGAATTAACATGGTGCAATTAGCACGCCATCCGATTCCTGGCGTCAAGTGGGAATATCTATTTTTGATTGATATCGAAGGACATCAGCAAGATGATAAAGTCAAATCTGCTTTAGCAGAAGTTGAAAATAGAGTGCTTAAAGTAAGCATTCTGGGTTCTTATCCTGTTGCTGTATTGTGAGTATTTGCGACACTATTAAGGGCTTAAGCCCGTATCAAGGCGGCAAGCCAATTAGCGAGCTGCAACGTGAGTTTGGGCTTGAACGTGTGGTTAAGCTGGCCAGTAATGAAAACCCATTAGGTATTGGTCAAAAGGCGCTTGAGGCAATGCAGCAAGCGGTTGGTGAGGTTGATCGCTATCCTGATGGCAATGGTTTTGAACTAAAACAGGCGATCAGTGGACACCTAGATATAACAGCTGAAATGATTACGCTGGGCAACGGCTCTAATGATATTTTGGAATTAATCGCTAAAGCCTATGTGTGTGCTAAGCATGATGAAGTTATTTTTTCCCAGTATGCCTTTGTGGTGTACCCATTGGTAACCCAGGCTTTAGGTGCGACAGCTGTAGTTACCAAGGCGAATAATTTTGGCCATGATTTAGAAGCAATGTTGCTAGCCATTACAGATCATACTAAGCTAATATTTATTGCCAATCCAAATAACCCGACTGGAACATTGCTAAGCAATGAGGCGCTACACAGTTTTTTATCTCGCGTGCCAAATTCTATTGCTGTGGTATTAGACCAGGCTTATTTTGAATACTTAGACATAGCTGATGTTGCTATTGGCTGGCTTAAAGAGTTTGAAAATTTAATTATTACTCGAACTTTTTCAAAAGCTTATGGTTTAGCAGGTCTGCGTGTAGGTTATTCAGTATCAAGTGGCAAAATTGCCGACTATCTAAATCGTATTCGTCAGCCTTTTAATGTTAATCATGTGGCACAAGTAGCTGCAGTTGCCGCTTTGGAAGATCAATCTCATCTAGTGCGTTCTGTTATTGCTAACAAAAACGGTTTGCAACAACTTCAAAAAGGGTTTGACAAATTGGGCTTATCCTATATTTCCTCATCAGCTAATTTTGTGGCGGTTAAGGTTAAAGATGCGCCTAAACTTTATCAGCAATTGTTAGAGATTGGATTTATTGTTCGTCCTGTTGAGATGAAAAATTATCTAAGAGTTTCGGTTGGTACGTCTCGTGAGATTTCTGACTTTTTAGATGCGCTTAAATCGTTATTATGATAGATAAAATTTGCATTATTGGCGTCGGACTGATTGGTGGATCATTTGCAGCGGGTTTAAAAAAAGCCAATCAAGTTAAAACCATTGTAGGCTTTGGTAGGGATGAGGAAAATCTTGCCAAAGCTAAGGCGTTAAAAGTGGTTGATGAATATACATTAGACATTTCTAAAGCCCTTAAGGATGTAGATTTAGTCTTGATTGCTACTCCGGTTAATAGCTTTAAAGTCATACTTGAGATGATTAAACCCTATATAACTGAACATATGATTATCTCGGATGTGGGAAGCACCAAAGGTAGTATTATTCAAATTGCCAAGCAGGTTTTTGGACACATGCCACAGAACTTTATCCCTGCTCATCCGATTGCTGGGAAAGAAAAAAGCGGCGTTGAAGCAGCCGATTCCGATTTGTTTAACCATAAGCGTGTGATTATTACACCAGAGAAAAATGCGAATACCCAATCTGTTGTCGCTGTGAGCGATTTGTGGCAGAGTATGGGTGCAACTATAGAAATTATGAACGAAACTAAGCACGATGATTTATTAGCTATGACATCACATTTGCCTCATATGTTGGCTTTTTCACTTATGGACTATTTAATTTCTAGCAATCCACAGGCGTGCGAATATGCAGCAGGCGGGTTTAAAGATTTTTCTCGTATCGCTTCTAGTGATGCAGTCATGTGGCGTGATATTTGCATTAATAATCCCGATCAAATCATTAAGCATATTAAAGGCTACCAGAAAAGTTTAGATAAGATCGCTAATTTAATTAAAACCCAGCAACCAGAAGCTCTAGAGCAAGTATTTATTGAGGCAAAATCTGCTAGAGATGATTGGATAAAGGACTAAAGGACAGTTATAAAATAAAATTATGAGTATGTTTATTGCAAAACCGGCAGCAACTTTGTCAGGTGAATTAAAAATTCCAGGAGATAAGTCTATCTCTCATCGCTGCATTATGTTGGGCTCATTGAGTCAAGGTATTACCAAAGTATCAGGTTTTTTAGAAGGCGAAGATGCGCTCTCAACTCTGAAAGCTTTTCAGGCTATGGGCGTCAAAATTGAGCGCAAGGACGACAACGTTACCATTCATGGTGTTGGTATCAATGGCCTTAAAAAGCCAGAAAAAGCACTAGATCTGGGCAATTCAGGTACCTCTATGCGTCTAATGTCAGGTATTTTGGCTGCACAAGCGTTTGATTGTGAGTTGATTGGCGATGAATCATTGTCTAAGCGACCAATGGCTAGGGTGATCAAACCTTTAAAAGAAATGGGTGCTGAGATTGAAAGCAATGATGGCAAGCCACCACTTAAAATTACAGGTGGGCAAGCATTAAAAGGCATTCATTATGATTTACCTGTGGCATCTGCCCAGGTTAAATCGTGTATTCTATTAGCCGGTCTATATGCCAATGGCGACACTTGTGTGACAGAGCCAGCACCTACTCGAGATCATACCGAGCGTATGCTAAAAGGGCTGGGCTATAAGGTACGCGTTAATAAAAATCAAATGTGTTTAACGGGTGGCGGCAAGCTTAAGGCTACTAGCATACAAGTGCCAAGTGATATTTCTTCTGCCGCTTTTTTTATGGTGGCGGCGTGTATTGCACCTAAAGCAGACATTACTCTATTAGGAGTTAATATCAACCCAACCCGTACTGGTGTGATTGATATTCTAAAATTAATGGGTGCTAATTTGACTTTAGCAAATGAACGAGAGATTGGTGGCGAGCTATTAGCCGATATTCGTATTCAATCATCCAAATTAAAAGGAATTAAAATTCCAGAATCGTTAGTACCTCTTGCGATTGATGAATTCCCGGCTGTGTTTATTGCCGCTAGTTGTGCAACTGGAGAAACTACTTTAACGGGAGCAAGAGAACTAAGGGTAAAAGAGTCAGATCGCATTCAAGTCATGGCTGATGGGCTAGATATTCTAGGTATTGAAAACCAAGTGCTTGAAGATGGTATTAAAATCCAAGGCGGTTCATTTAAAAAACCAATAGGTATTATTGAGTCACACCATGATCATCGTATTTCGATGTCATTTGCTGTCGCTTCTTTAAGATGTGACTATCCGATTAAAATCAATGGCGTGGATAATGTGATGACCTCATTTCCAAATTTTGTTAAGTTGTCTAATGCTGCAGGCATGGCTATTTCAGAGATTTAAAGTTTGTCAAAAAAACCTAATAAAAAAGGCGCTCAATGAGCGCCTTTTTTATTAGGTTAAAAAGCCATTTGCTTAGTAACCACCTTTACGTCTAGTCTCTGGAAGACCGGCAACCTTACCCGCTTGTTTAGCAGGACCTTTAGGAAACAGATTATATAGTTCTTTAGTGCCTAATTTTCCATCCCAATCAGATTTTAAACCTTTAACCATGTTGCGTTCATTAGGCTGATTAGCGTTGTTATTAATGTACTCATCACGTAGAAAGTTGATCAACTTAAAACTGTCAGCTGTTAATTCAATACCTTCTTCTGCTGCAATTTCATGAGCAATATCTTCATTCCATTCGTTAAGGTTAATCAGATAACCGTGAGCGTCTCTTTCTAAATCTGCTAATGCCATTGTATTTCCTCCAATGTGAAAAATTATAAAAAGAAGTTATTATATAATAACAACGTTTTGCTTTACCTTTTTTTTGTACGGATATTATTATGACACTTGAAAATGCATCACCTTTTTTTGCCTGGGATGTTTCATCGTATTTGGCTTTATTCTTAATTAGTGCTTTTTTGATTGTAAGTTTGGATCATCTATTTTTTAACAAAGGGGAGGGGTCATCTCATTCAGCGCCCGATAAAACAGGATTTACTAAATTTGTATATTTTGTGATGTTCTTGCGATTTAACAAAAATGAGAAATATGTCAATCGCCCCAAAGTAGTGCAGTGGTCGGCAGAGTTTTTCCCGGTGTTGTTATTGGTGTTTTTATTGCGTGGTTTTGTTGTTGAGCCTTTTAGAATTCCGTCTAATTCGATGATGCCCACTTTGCTGACTGGAGATTTCATTTTGGTTTCTAAGTTTGATTATGGCATCAGTATTCCTGTGTTAAATCAAAAGATAATCGAGTTTAAAAAACCTGAAAGAGGTGATGCAGTGGTCTTCAGATACCCTAATTATGAGAAAAATCCAAAATATCAAGGCGCTGATTTTATTAAAAGAGTGATTGGCATTCCAGGCGATACTATTGTCTATCAAGCGGATCGTTTATTAGTTAATGGTGAGAAAATTAACTATGAAAATTTTGAAGATTATTATGGTGTTGAATCAGGCGTAGAAATGACAGGCTTTAAGCATAAGCGTGAGTTCTTAGATAACAACCCGCATGATATTTTGTTAGATCCGAATCGGACCTCTCAAAGCGTTAAAGCGATTGTACCAGAAGGGCATTATTTTGTAATGGGCGATAATCGCTCGCGAAGTAGTGACTCTCGCTTCTGGGGTTTTGTGCCAGAAGAGTACATCATTGGTAAAGCATTTGGGATTTGGATGCATTATGATGATTCGCTCAAATTTGATCGAATCGGCAGCTTTGATTAGTTATTTTTCTTATCAGTTTTAGGTCGATATCTAAACGGTGAAGTAGTATTCTAGTCTTAATGAGGCTTAATGGATGTGCTTTAAAATGTTGCTAAGCTCGCCTTCTGATTTGTAGTGAATAATAATCTTACCTTTATCGCCTATTGCTTTAATTTCAGTTTTAGAATTAAGCGTTTTTGATAAATTACTCATAAGCTCAGAAATACGTGGCTCAACTGTGGTGGCAGTTTTTGTTTTCGGATTTAGAACGCGCTTTACCAACTCTTCTGTTTGACGCACTGATAAAGACTTTGCAATAACTTGATTGGCTACCATTAGCTGGTCTTCTTGCGTTAAGGGTAACAATGCACGTGCATGACCCATTTCAATTTTGCCCTGACCCAGAAGTTGTTTGGCGTCTTCTCCTAATTGCAGTAAGCGGATAAGATTGCTCACACTAGAGCGGGAGCGACCAACAACACTAGAAATTTCCTCATGTGTCATTTTAAAATCTTCAATCAATTGCTGAAGGGCTTTGGCTTCTTCAAGTGGTGTGAGTGCTTCACGCTGAATATTCTCAATCAAACCAATGGCAAGTGCTACTTGATCATCAATTTCGCGCACAATAACAGGTACTTCGTTCAGTCCTGCAATTTGAGCTGCATGCCAGCGACGCTCACCGGCGATAATTTCGTATTTATCGTAGGTGACTTTTCTAACGACTAGTGGTTGAATAACTCCTTGGGAAGTAATAGAGGCGGCGAGTTCGTTAAGTGTTTCTGGATCTATATCGTCTCTAGGCTGAAATTTACCACGTTGCAGACTACCAACATCAAGCATTTTCAACCCATTATTAGAATCCGTATCATCGACACCACTACCGACTTGTCCTAATAAAATATCTAATCCGCGACCTAGTTTTGATGTTTTTGTCATAATAATTAATTCATTGATGTTTTTCTTAGCACTTCACTGGCTAAAGAGATATAGGAAATTGCACCCTTGGATGATCTTGCGTAGCTAATTGCATCTTGACCAAAACTCGGCGCTTCTGCTAATTTTACATTTCTAGGAACGATAGTTTTAAAGACTTTATGTGAGAAGTATTGTTGCAGTTGTAAAGAGACTTCGTTAGAAAGATTGTTGCGCGTGTCATACATAGTTCTAACCAATCCGGTAATTTCAAGCTTTGGATTGGTAGTGGTTTTAATCTTGTCAATGGTTTGCATTAAAGCGCTTAAACCTTCTAATGCATAATATTCGCACTGCATAGGGATAATAATCCCGTTAGAGGCAGTGAAAGCGTTAATGGTCAGCATATTAAGAGAAGGTGGGCAATCAATAATCACATAATCATATTGACTAGATACTGAATTAATAGCATTTTTGAGTTTAAATTCAGAATCATTGCCACGCAATAAAGCCACTTCTGCCGCGATTAAATCGGTATTAGAGCCTAATACGTCGATACCTGATGCATCTACATGAACAATGGCATTATTAATACTGCACTCATCAAGAAGCAGTTCACAAACAGAATTATCAAGTGTGTGTTTATCGACACCACAGCCCATGGTGGCATTACCTTGTGGGTCGATATCAATTAGCAAAACACGTTTTTTAATCGCTTTTAAAGCAGCACTTAAATTAACGGCTGTGGTGGTCTTGCCTACTCCTCCTTTTTGATTTGCGATTGCTAGTGTTGTTGCCATTAACTATCGACCTAACACTGTTAGTGCCTTAAGAAGATTGCTTGCCTCATGCACAAAGTAGTCTTTTTTTAGTTTTTCAATGGCCTTTTTATCAAGCGATGCTTGATTGTCTTCCTGTAATTTGATAATTTCCGCTTCTGACATATTGCTCGGATCTTCTTGTTCTAGATGGCCATTGAGATCATTTTCTTTGATATCAATAATTGACTCTTCTTTTTCGTTTTCAAGGCTGATATTTTTTAGCTTAATATCTGGCTCAATTCCTTTAGCTTGAATTGAACGGCCATTAGGTGTGTAGTAGCGTGCAGTAGTCACTTTAAGTCCGTAACCTTTGTCCAACTCAATAATAGTTTGTACCGAGCCCTTGCCAAATGAAGTATTGCCCATAATAATGGCGCGTTTATGATCTTGCAGGGCGCCAGCCACAATTTCCGAGGCTGAGGCTGATCCCTCGTTAATTAAAACCACAATAGGCGAGCCTAGCATAATGTCACCACGCTCGGTTTTAAATTTTAAATTGGAGCTTGGAATTCTACCTTTTGTGTAGACTACTAATCCTGCCTCATCAATAAATAAGTTGGATACATCGACCGCACCCTCAAGAACCCCACCAGGGTTATTACGTAAATCTAAAATCAAAGATTCAAGGTAGCCGTCGTTTTGCTCAACAAGCTTAGCAATTGTTTCTTTGAGTAGTTCGGCTGTTGGGCCTTGAAAACTTGAGATGCGCACATAACCAATATTTTTTTCAAGTAGATATCCTTTGACACTTACAATGGTGATAATTTCACGCGTAATATTCACGACAAAAGGCTTTTGATTACCTCGAAGAATAGTAATCTCTACATCTGTACCTGGTTCGCCACGCATCAATTCCACGCCATCTTCCAGAGTCATTCCGCGAACAGGTTTGTCTCCGATTTTTACAATTAAATCCCCTGCCTGGATACCAGCTTTATAAGCAGGCGTATCGTCAATTGGGGAGATAACTTGAATGCCATCGTCTTTTTTGCTAATAACAATACCTAGACCGCCAAATTTTCCAGACGCACTTTCCATGAGGCTTTTTTGTTCTTTAGGCTCTAAATAGACGGAATGAGGATCTAGACCACTGACCATACCTTTAATAGCGTTGTCAAATAACTCCTTGTTTTCGACATCATCAACATATAGCTGCTTGATATCGCTGAACACCACTGTAAAGGTTTCAAGATCTTTAAAAAAAGCTTCAACTCTTTTTTCCTCTTCTGCTGTCTTTGCCACACTAGAAGTAGACAATGGAAGTAATGCAATAAATAGAGTTGCTAAAAAAGAAATTTTATAAAAATTAAATAAAGTCATAATATAGTTATTTACTTATACGAAGTTTAAATATAATACGTTAAAGAGAGATATATTATTTTAGATTTTACTTGGTTTTGTTTTTATTAAATGGAGAAAAAATGAGAAGATTGAATGTCATGCTATTAGCCCTATTGTTGTCTTTATCAACCATCAGTTTTGCACAAGAAACCTTGGAAGATTCTCAAGAAACAGAAACTATTCAATCTCAAAGCACGACTGAAGCATCAGCTTCAGAATCTCAAAATCCTCAAGGCCCTGTTAAAACAATTCAAACTGCCATTGTTAAGCTAAATCAGTTAACCACAGTAGCTACTTACTCACCTCAACTAGTCAGTACTTTAATTGAAAGTGAAGTAGCGCCTTTATTTGATTTTGAGCATATTGCCAGTGAAATCTTGCTGGTTAGCAATTTAAATTTAGGGGTAGATGAACAAGTCTACTTTGCCAACAAAATCAAACAAAATATTATTACTTCGTTGCTATCAAGACTAACACAAACACGGTCTACCTCTTTTCAGTTTATCTCAGCGCGCCCTGTAATTGGCGGCTCAATCGCTGTTAAGCTTAAAGTGAATGGCTATTATTCATACGGCATGTTCTTGGATATTATCTTTCACCAGACAGCCAATCAAGCTTGGAAAATTTCAGACGTTGTGCTTAATAACGACAGCCTGATTAATTATTATCAAAAAATGGTGTTAATTAAATTAAGAAGATACGGTGTATACGGTATGCTAGGTCGACTTTAATTCATCATTAGAAGAAAACGAGAAGAGATTATGAGTGATATGACACTATTAGAAAAAGAAGAAGATATTGAAAAAGCTACAAAAGCTTTAAAGGCGATGGCACATCCATTGCGTCTTAAAATTTTATGCGCGCTTAAAAATGATGAATTGCCCGTACTAGAAATTGTTAAACAAGTAGGCTCTTCGCAATCAAATATTTCTCAACACATCGACATTCTTAGAACTAAAGATATTGTTGAATCAAGACGCGATGGCAACAAGATTTTATGTAAAGTAAAAGATGCAAAAATTCTTAAATTAGTGGCAAACATGCAAGCTGTATTTTGTACAGCTGATGATATCTAACTCAGGCGTTATTTCCTTACTTTTGCACGAATATGTGCTTGTAGCTCAGCTGGATAGAGTGTTGGCCTCCGAAGCCAAATGTCGGGTGTTCGAATCACCTCAAGCACACCATCTTAATCATTTATGATTTATCCAAATATTAATCCTATTGCCCTAGATTTAGGTTTTGTTCAAATCTATTGGTATGGATTAATGTATCTTGCTGCTTTTTTAGCTGCCTATTTTTTAGCGAATTATCGAGCTAAACAATCAGCTGATTGGAATTCTAAACAAATCGAAGATCTAATTTTTTATGGCGCTATTGGCGTTATTGTTGGCGGTCGCTTGGGTTATATGTTGTTTTATAACCTACCTCATTTTTTATCTGATCCACTTTCAATCATTGCTATTCAGGGTGGCGGCATGTCATTTCATGGGGGGTTTCTAGGGGTGTTATTGGCAATGGTTTTGTTTAATAAAAAACACAACAAAACTTTTTTTACCACCATGGACTTTGTCGCGCCCCTCGTACCACTAGGATTAGGCTTTGGTCGTATTGGTAATTTTATTAATGGCGAGCTTTGGGGTAAGGTTACTACTAGCCCCTTAGGCATGTTTATACAAGAGCAGGGTGTTAGTCGTTATCCATCACAGCTTTATGAGGCATTTTTAGAGGGTCTGGTCTTGTTTGTTATTCTTTGGCTATATAGTAAAAAAACACGGCCTTTAATGACTGTTTCGGCGTTATTCTTAATTTTCTACGGACTCTTTAGATTTATAATTGAATTTGTTCGAGTGCCAGATGTGCAACTTGGCTACTTAGCCTTTAACTGGCTTACCATGGGGCAGTTGTTAAGCTTGCCAATGATTATTCTAGGTATTTATCTTATTGTTAAAGCGAAAAAATGAAAGCATATATTGATATTGGAAAACAAATTTTAGACGAAGGTGTGTGGCTAGAAAATGCCCGCACGGGTCAAAAAACACTCGCCATTATTGGCGCCACTTTTGAGCATGATTTGTCTGATGGAACCGTACCTGTAGTCACCACCAAAAAACTTTTTTGGAAATCTGCTATTGCTGAGATGTTGGGTTATATCCGTGGTTATAACTCTGCAGCGCAGTTCAGAGCGATAGGTTGTAACACTTGGAATGCCAATGCTAACGACAATCAAGCTTGGCTTGATAATCCGCATCGTAAAGGTGAAGACGATATGGGCATGTGTTATGGTGTAATAGGGCGTGCATTCCCCGGTATTCAAGATGATGAACCTCTAGATCAATACAAAAAGATTGTAACGGATTTATCTCAAGGCATTGATGACAGGCGTGAGATTATGACTTTTAATCACCCCAATCTGATTCATCGCGCTTGCTTACCTGCTTGCATGCACACGCATCATTTTAATTTGCTAGGCGATGAGTTGTATTTAGAAAGCTATCAGCGTAGTAGTGACTATGCACTTGGCCAGCCTTTTAATCATTTTCAGGTGGCATTTTTACTTTTGATTACTGCGCAAATTACTGGCAAAAAAGCTAAAAAAATGCGCCATCATCTATCTAATGTTCACCTGTATGAAAATCAGGTGGATATCTTTAAAAATCAGCAAGTGGGTCGTGAGCCTTTGCCACTACCAAGTTTAAAAATTAATCCAAATATTAAAACTCTGGAAGATCTAGAAACTTGGGTTACTATGGATGATTTTGAATTGGTTGGTTACGAGCATCATGATCCTATTAAATATCCATTTACCGTATAAGAGAAAACATGAGTTTGCCTAATTGCCCACAATGTCAATCTGAATATGTGTACGAAGATGGCAATCTGTTTATTTGCCCTGAATGTGCAACTGAGTTTTCAGTGGATGATTTAAATGAGCAAGAGGATGTGGTTAAAGACGTCAATGGCAATACACTTTCTGATGGCGATACAGTTACTGTGATTAAAGATTTAAAAATCAAAGGCACCTCGAATGCCGTTAAAGTTGGTACCAAGGTTAAAAACATTCGCCTGTGCGAAGGTAATCATAACATTGATTGCAAAATCGCTGACTTTGGCGCAATGAAGCTTAAATCAGAATTTGTGAGAAAAGTTTAGTTGGCTTGGTATTTTTAAGAATTATTTCCAAATATCAATCGTAATGCCTTTTTCTCTTAGGTTGTCAGCCTTGTGTTCGATATAGCGCTGAAAATTTGGTTGGGTTTTGTAAGCACCTGAGAGGGTGTAAGTCATGATTGAGTGAAGGTGGAATTGCTTAAAATAAGCATCCTTACGAATGACCTCAGTGCCATTTTTATCAAAAAATACAATGGCAGGTTTGTAGCTAAGTTTTAGCTCATCATACCAATCTTTAGCAGTGGTGCGCTTGCCTGATGGGGTGATGAGTTTTTCATCTGATAAGGCGTTAAAACGCACAACTTGCATTTTCTTAAGGTGGCTTTGGGTTTCTTCAAGTGGCATGAGTGTTTGATAAAAATTGTCACATGCTTGGCAGTTTGGTTCTTCAAAAAATACGGCTAAGTATTTATTAGCTGGCATTTGCATATTACGAGTAAGCATGTGTGGGCCTTTCTCGAAAATAGCGTGTGCATTAAGTGCACCAGACTTGTCTTTTTTTAGAGTGTTAATATAGCTTGCGTAAGATTGATTAAGATAATCTTTATTGCTAATGTAATCTAGGGTTGCGTGCATTTTTTCAATAGATTGGTAGCCATTGAGTCTAAGTACGTTTTTACCTTGTGAATCAAGAAATAAAATAGTAGGTGTGAATTGAACCTTCATGTGTGCTGAAAATTCTTTTTCAGTGTAGTTATTTCCTTGCCAATCAGTTAGCTCGCGATCACCCCACATGTTGGTTTCAATCACGTCAAAATCTTTTTTTAATTTAGCAACTAAATTTTCGTCATGGAAATTATCTTCCACTAATTTGGCACAATAAGGGCAACCATCTTGATGAAAATAAATCATTATATGTTTGCCTTCATCAGTCGCTTCTTTTAGATCTTCAGAAAAATCCATAAACGAGACTTTGAGCCAATTAGGTAGTTCATCAACTATTCTTGCACCTAAAAATTCACCTTGCTTTTTATCCTCTTGAGCGGAGATATTGATTGAAAATACAAACAATAATATTAGTAATAAGATACGCATAAACTCTCCCCAAAGTTGTGTGATTAATACTTAGAATTGTAGACTGAAAACTATGTGAATGCAAATAAGCTAGCTATCGATAGTTTCAATGCCTTTTTGTGGAATAAATAATCCGCAGCCCAGTAAGCGATTATCACCCAGACCTTTTTCTTGCAATAAGACAGATTCGTCTTTTTTAAGGTCGGCCACCATTAATGATCTAGTGTGAATTGTACAACTATCTGTTTGAATATTATGCTCAAGACCTGCCATCATTTTTTTAACTTGAATACCCATTTCAGCTAATTGCTGATAGCATAATTTTAAAAAATCCTCTTCACTTAAGCTTTCTTCACAGGCCACTTTTTTGGCAAACAAAACAGGTAAATCACTCAACAGTCTATTACCGATGAATTTGACTATTTTGATTTCATAATCACCTAAATCAAGGGTTCTGCCAACCAGTAACTCTGCATCTTTTAGATGCTCCTGGTTAATACGTAAGGTAAGCTTTGAGCGTTTTGAAGGGTGATAGAATCCACCTGTTTTGCTTTGTTCCCAGCCATTGCCATCGGCCACACCAATATCATGAATGCCAGCATTAATATCGGCTAACCATGGTAATTCTCGAAGAAGGGCTTGTGCCAACAAAAAACTATGGTCCATTGGCAGTATTTTTGACTGGATTTTAAAGCTAACCTCTTGAATCCTCTCAGGAAGCGTAAAATGTTCTTCATTGGTGTCTTCTTGCCAAAACATACAAAATAATTGTTAAATGGATATCGTGTCATTATAGATGGAAAAATTACAGCAAAAACTCAACTATCAATTTAAAGACCTATCTTTGCTTAAGTTAGCATTGACGCATCGCAGTGTTGGTAAGAAAAACAATGAACGCTTAGAATTTTTAGGTGATAGTATTTTGGGTTTGGTGATTTCACGAGAACTATACAAGCGCTTTGCTCATATTGAAGAAGGCAAATTGTCACGCCTTAGATCGCACTTGGTAAGAGGTCAAACTTTAGCAAAATTTGGCCTTGCATTGAATTTATCAGAGATATTAATTTTAGGCTCTGGTGAGCTTAAAAGTGGTGGCTATCGTCGTGAGTCGATTCAGGCAGATGCAGTTGAGGCTATCTTTGGCGCAATTTTGCTAGATTCAGATTTGGAAACAATTAACACTGTTATTCTAGATTTGTATCAAGAACTGTTAAATGAGATTGATCCTAATGATTCACTTAAAGATCCTAAAACTCAACTCCAAGAGTATTTGCAAAAGCGTAGCAATGCCTTGCCTCGATATACGCTAACAAAAACTGTGGGGAAAGATCATAACGCTGTTTTTACGGTGAACTGTTTTCTTAAAGATCAGAATATTCAAATCGATCAAGATGCTAAAAGTATAAAACGCGCGGAACAAGCTTGTGCACAAGCATTGTTAGAGAGTCTAAAGGAGAATAAATAATGGGATTTCAAGCCGGATTTATTGCAGTTGTTGGTAAGCCTAATGTAGGTAAATCAACCTTGGTTAATGAGCTGATTGGGCAGAAATTATCAATCACTTCTCATCGCCCGCAAACAACTCGTCATCGTATTCATGCGATTGATACAACAGATCAATACCAAATGATTTTTGTAGATACGCCGGGTGTCCATATTGGAAATAAAAAAGCCATAAACGCCTACATGAATCGTGCAGCAAGTTCTAGCATTAAAGATGTAGATATGATTTTATGGCTATTAGAAGTGGGTAAGTGGACTAAGGAAGATGCCCGTGTTTTAGAGCATGTTTCGCAAGTCGATGTGCCTGTTGTTATGTGTATTAACAAAATTGATAAATTGTCATCACCTCAAGCGGTTTTGCCATTTTTGGAAAAAATCGCACAAAAATATCAGCCGACTGATCTTTTCCCGCTCTCGGCATTTCAAAAGAAAGATACAGCTGCATTAAGAACTTTAATCTTAAAACATTTGCCTGAACAAGAGATGATTTTTGATGCAGATTATATTACTGATCGTTCAGAAAAATTTGTTGTTGCAGAGTTTATTCGTGAAAAACTCATGCGTCATTTGGAAGATGAGCTACCATATGATTTAACAGTGGAAATCGAGCAGTATGAGTTAGACGGCAATATGCAACGCATTGCTGCACGTATTTTTGTTGAGAAAGAATCCCAAAAAAATATTGTGATCGGCAATAAGGGCGAGATGTTGAAACAAATTGGCACTGAAGCACGACAAAGTATCGAAGGATTTTTAGAGCGTAAAGTCTTTTTAAGACTTTGGGTTAAAGTTTCTACTGGCTGGTCAGATTCGAAAAGATCACTCGCTTCTTTAGGATATGATTAAAACTATATTTAATGGACTCAATTACACAATTTAGCTTAGGTGCAGCTATTGGGATTGCTGTTTCTCCAAAAAAAACAGCTAAAATTGCCTTAATCTCTGGATTATTGGCAACCATACCTGATTTAGATATTTTTTTAAAATATGCAGATCCTTTAACAAGTGTGATTAAGCATAGAGGATTCTCCCACTCTTTGTTTTATCTATCGCTGATCGCTCCATTGGTCGCATTTTTTTTACATAAGGTTTTTGGATTAATTAGTTATTCAAAATGGTTAATCTTAGCTTTTCTCACGCTAGTAACGCATCCAATACTTGATAGTTTCACAATTTATGGAACATCTTTACTGCTTCCATTTAGCGATTCTAAAATCATGATAGGGTCAATTTTTATTATAGATCCTATTTATACAATTCCATTAGTTGTTAGCGTTTTTTACTTATTTTTTAAACGAAAATTACTTTTTATTAAAAAAGTATCATTTAATACTATTGCGCTTTTTTTCTCGCAATTTTACTTATTGTTTACTTTTGCTATGCAACAACTAATTGTTCCAGATGGAAAAGCTTTTGCTACTCCTACACCTTTTAATAGTTTTATATGGAGAGTTGTTATTATCGAAGATGACATCATTAGACAATATTTTGTTGATATATTTGGTCGCAAAGGAGTCGATACAACTATTGCTAAAAATCATCAATTAAAAAAAATAGCGCCCGATTTAGTTAGCAAGTATTCGAATTTTTCAAGTGAATTTTATAATTTAAAAATAGAGAATAACCAACTGATTTTGCAAGATTTAAGAATGGGCACGATTGCTAATCCAGCTTTTAGTTTTGTCATTGCAACCTTTTCTGATAATACCTGGAAAACTGTAAAGCCTTATAGAGGGGAAAGAATCTTTAATACTGATGAGATGTTTGGGGATAAGCTTTTATGAGAAAAATCGAACTAAACTCAGCTTTTTTAATACATCGAAGGGCTTTTAAAGATAGTTCTCTGCTGCTTGATTTTTTAACGCTTGAACATGGCAAAATTAGACTAGTAGGCCGTGGTTTACGTAATTCTAAAACACAAATCCAAGTTTTCCAGCATCTGAAAATTTCTTATCATGGGAAAGGGGAGCTAAAAAGTCTTAGCCATTGGGAGGCGGACGATACACCTAGACAGCTTAAGGGTGAAAACCTTATTTTAGGTATGTATGTTAACGAGCTCATTTCAAGACTTTTGCATGAGCAAGACCCTTATTTCGAATTGTTTGATATTTATAAAAAGTTTATCGAAAATTTGGCCACAATTGATACAGCATCAAGCCATTGGTTGTTGCGATTATTTGAGCATAACTTATTGCAAGAGTTGGGTTACGGTATAGACTTTTCTTACGATATATCAGGAGATGAAATTCAGCTAGATGCAAGTTATGAATATCAACATCAAGGTGGGTTTGCTCGAAGTCTAACAGGTAAAATATCAGGGAAATCAATTAACCAGTTGCTGGTGGATGATATTAATAACAAGCCAAATATAGAGCAACTTAAGGCTTGTCGAGATTTAAATCGCCAGAGACTAAACCCTTTGTTAGGTAGTAAACCTTTACAAAGTCGAGCATTATTTTTTGGAAAATAACTGATTATGAGTATTTATTTAGGCGTTAACATCGATCATATAGCTACCTTAAGGCAGGCACGTGGCACTCACTATCCATCTCCAATTGATGGGGCATTACTATGCGAGCAGTTTGGTGCTGACAGCATTACCCTGCATTTACGCGAAGATAGGCGTCATATTCAAGATGCTGATGTTGAAATTTTGCGAGAACAGCTCACCACTAAAATGAACTTAGAAATGGCAACAACTGACGAAATGATTGCTATTGCTGATAGAATCAAGCCAGAAGACTGTTGTCTAGTGCCTGAAAAGCGCGAGGAGCTAACCACAGAAGGTGGTCTTGAAGTTGCCAGCCAAATTCCAAGAATGACAGATGTATGCGCCCAACTGGCTGAATCCAATATTATTGTATCGCTTTTTATTGATGCGCAAAAAGATCAAATTGATGCGGCTCGTGAATGTGGTGCGCCAGTCATTGAGCTGCATACTGGACACTATGCTGATGCTCATGGCGTGGAGCAACAACAAGAGTTTGAACGCATTAAATCTATGGCAACTTATGCACATTCTATTGGGCTGCAAGTTAATGCTGGACATGGACTTACCCTGGAAAACACTATAGCAATTGCAGAGTTGCCTGAAATTGTCGAGCTTAATATTGGTCATTCCATTATTGCTAGAGCTGTTTTTGTCGGTCTTGAGCAGGCAACGCGTGAAATGAAAGAACTAATGCTTAAGGCAAGGCTATGATTTACGGTGTTGGCACCGATATTATCAATATCGAGCGTGTAGAGCATATTTTAAGCAAGAACAAAGATGGTTTCGTTAGACGAGTTTTGTCAGATCATGAACAATTATTGTTTGCTAACAAAGGCAATAGTGCGGCTTATTGCGCTAAACGTTTTGCAGCAAAAGAAGCATTTGCAAAAGCCTTAGGAACTGGCATTGGTAAGATTGTTAGTTTTCAGGATTTGACTATTCGTAACAACGACAATGGTAAGCCGTATTTCATTCCAAGTGAAAAGTTACGTCTTTATTTGGTAAGCCAAAATATCAAGCAAGCGCATTTAAGTCTGTCTGATGAAAAACTCAACGCAGTCGCATTTGTGGTATTGGAATTGGGTGAGGAAAATGAAGAGCAGTCAAAGGATTACGGCACAACTTTTTAATTAATATATTGACCGTATCCGGCTTTTTGCGCCTCTCTTTTAGTGCCATGACAGCCAAACTTTTGTGCTGTTTGATAGCCAGAAATAGCCATTGAATTTTGCTCTAAAATATTAACTGGTGTTTTATCCATGTCAAAGTGCTTGAGCGATCTATTCATTTTTTTTATACCTTGATAAGTAAGTCCGCCACAGTTTTCATTGTAATATTTAACCGCACCAATCACAACAAGCATTTCGTTAGGCGAAAGAGCATGGGCGTTAAAGTTTAAAGTTACAAAAATTAAGGCAACTATTTTTTTCATAAATTTCAACAAACTTTAGAGAATAACTATCTAAAGTTTACTACTTTTCGCTAAGAAAATTAAAAATTTATTAAGTTATTTTGAATAATGACATAGATAATTAACACTTACATCATCTTCAAGTTTATAGATTTTGGTAAAGGGGTTGTAAGTCATGCCAATCATGTTTTTTAGCGTTAGTCCAGCTTTTCTTGCATCCTCATCCATTTCACTTGGCTGGATAAACTTATCCCAATCATGCGTACCTTTAGGTAGAAGCTTTAGGACATATTCAGCGCCAATAATGGCAAACAAATAAGATTTAGTATTGCGATTAATAGTAGATAAAAATACCTGTCCACCAGGTTTAACAAGTGTTTCACAGGCTTTAATAATAGAACTAGGATCCGGTACATGCTCTAACATTTCTAGACAGGTAACAACATCAAATTGTCCCGCATGAGTTTTAGCTAACTCCTCAACAGAAATTTTTTGATAATCAACTTCTAATCCAGACTCTAATAAGTGTAGTTTGGCTACTTCAAGACCCGCTTCTGCCATATCAATACCACTAACAATAGCGCCTTCAATGGCCATAGCCTCGCTTAAAATGCCACCACCACATCCTACATCTAGAATCTTCTTCCCAGCCAAGGTATTATCACAACGCTCTTTTATATAGTTAAGACGAAGTGGGTTAATATCATGTAAAGGCTTAAATTCTGAGTTTTTGTCCCACCAGCGAGAAGCAAGAGCCGCAAACTTATTAATTTCTTCAAAATCTACATTACTCATAATGATTGGACCGCCGCTAACACTTCATCAACGTGGCCGCCAACTGCAACTTTATCCCAAGATTGTAAAATTTCACCATCGGAATTAATAATAAAGGTTGAACGCACAATGCCCATTTTTTCCTCACCATTGTTAAATTTTGATTGCCAAACTCCAAACGCTTCGCATAATGTTCCATCTTCATCAGCAATCAGTTCAAACGGAAATGATTGATTCTTTTTGAATTTTTCATGGCTGGCCATATTGTCTTTTGATACCCCATAGATAACAGTATTTGCATCCACAAAGGCTTGATAATTATCTCTAAAGTCTTGACCTTCAAGTGTGCAACCTGAAGTTGCGTCTTTAGGATAGAAATACAGTACAATTTTTCGTCCCTTAGTATCAGGAATGCTAACATCTAAATTGCTGGTTGCTTTGCAGTTGATGGCTGAAACTTTGTTCATAATAAATAATACTTTAATTAATAAAGCTTCATTTTATCACAGAGATACAAGCGCTTCCAAGACCTCGTTCGCATGACCTTTAACTTTAACTTTGTCCCAAGATTTAACAATCTTGCCCTCAGGGTCAATGATAAAGGTTGAACGCACAATGCCCATATATTCTCTGCCCATAAATTTTTTTAACTGCCACACACCAAATAGCTCACATAATTCACCTTGTTCGTCAGAAATGAGTTCAAATGGAAATTCTTGTTTAGCTTTAAACTTTTCATGCTTTGCCAGTGTGTCTTTTGATACGCCATAGATTACAGCATTTGCATCCACAAAGGCTGGATGATTATCTCTAAAGTTTTGACCTTCAGTGGTGCAGCCAGGTGTTGCATCCTTAGGATAAAAATACAAAACGATATGACGACCTTGAGGATCGGGAATCCTAACGTCTAAATTGCTAGTTGCACTACAGGTAATCGATTGAACTTTATTCATTGCTTGTATAATGGAGGGTTTAAAACCTTGATTTTATCATCCTTATGAAAAACATCCGTAATTTTTCAATTATTGCTCATATTGATCATGGAAAGTCTACGATTGCTGATCGTTTTATACAATTTTGCGGTGGTTTAAGTGATCGAGAAATGTCTGCTCAGGTGCTTGATTCAATGGATATCGAAAAAGAGCGTGGTATTACTATTAAGTCACAAAGTGTGACGCTAGACTACACCGCGAATAATGGTGAAACCTATCAGCTAAATTTTATTGACACCCCTGGACATGTTGATTTTTCCTATGAAGTTTCCCGCTCACTTTCAGCTTGTGAAGGCGCACTACTTATTGTAGACGCCTCCCAAGGAGTTGAAGCGCAAACTGTGGCTAATTGTTATACTGCACTAGATCAGGGTTTAGAAGTGGTATCAGTGCTTAATAAAATTGATCTTCCGGCTGCTGATCCGGATCGTGTGATTGAAGAAATTGAAGATGTTATTGGTATTGAGGCAACGGATGCAGTTCATGCAAGTGCTAAATCTGGCATTGGTATCCAAGATATTTTAGAACAAATTGTAGAGAAAATCCCTGCACCTAAAGGAGAGGTTGAAGCGCCAATTAAAGCGCTAATTATTGACTCTTGGTTTGATAACTATTTAGGCGTTGTTTCTTTAGTTCGAGTAATTGATGGTGAAATCAAAGCTAAAACTAAAATTAAAATATTTTCAAATGGTGAAGACCACTTGGTTGATGAGGTGGGTATTTTTACTCCTAAGCGTGAAAAAGCAGAGAGCCTTAAAGCGGGTGAAGTTGGCTACTTACTTGCTAGTATTAAAAATATCGATGGCGCGCCAGTAGGTGACACGATTACTGATGCTAAAAACCCTGTTACTAAGCCGTTAGAAGGTTTTAAGCCAGTACAACCACGCGTATTTGCCGGCTTGTTTCCAATTTCTGGTGAAGATTATGAAAAATTTCGCGACGCTTTAGCAAAGCTTCGTCTGAACGATGCTGCACTACAATACGAGCCAGAAAGCTCAGATGCATTAGGGTTTGGTTTTCGTATTGGTTTTTTAGGTTTACTGCATATGGAGATTGTACAAGAGCGTTTAGAGCGTGAGTACGATCTTGATTTAATCACTACAGCGCCTACAGTTATTTACGAAATTCTCGATACCAAGGGTAACATTCATCATGTTGATAGTCCCTCTAAAATGCCGGAAAATCAAGCAATTGCTGAATTTAGAGAACCTATTATTACCGCGAATATCTTAGTGACTGATGAGTTTGTTGGTGCCGTGATAAGTCTATGCGTAGAAAAACGTGGCGTACAAAAGAGTCTGACGTATTTGGGTAGACAAGTGCAATTAGTTTATGAATTGCCATTAAATGAGGTGGTTCTTGATTTTTTTGATCGACTTAAATCAGTTTCGCGCGGTTTTGCATCTATGGATTATCAGTTTGAACGCTATCAAGAGTCTGACTTAATTCGCCTAGATATTATGATTAATCAAGAACCTGTAGATGCTTTAGCGCTGATCATTCATCGAGATGATTCAGTAAGAAAAGGTAGGGAAATTGCTGAAAAAATGAAAGAGCTGATTCCGCGCCAAATGTTCGATGTTGCTATTCAAGCTTGTATTGGTGTGAAGATTATTTCACGTGCTAATGTTAAGGCGCTTAGAAAAAACGTGACTGCCAAGTGTTATGGTGGCGATGTTTCACGTAAGCGTAAATTGCTTGATAAACAGAAAAAAGGCAAAAAGCGTATGCGCAGTGTTGGACGAGTCGATATACCTCAAGAAGCGTTTCTGGCCGTCTTACATATTGATTAAGAGAGTAGGCGCTCTAAAACAAACTTAGTGCCATAATAAGCAACAACTAATAGTCCAAATCCAATTTGTATAGCGCTAATGGCTTGCTTACCTCGCCAGCCAAATACACGGCGCCCAATAACTAATGTTGCAAAAATTACCCAGGCAATTAGAGAAAGTATGGTTTTATGCATAAGTTGCTGAGCAAAAAAATCATCGATAAATATAAAGCCAGTTGCCAATGATAAAGTCAGCATATAAAAACCAATTCTTAAATTCTGAAAAAGTAATCTTTCCATGGTTTGTAAAGGCGGTAGTTTGTTAATAAATGTATTAATCGTATGCGCATGCAGATGACGTTCTTGAATTTTCAATAATATAGATTGACAAACAGCTAACGCTAAAAGCGCATAAGCTGTGATAGATAAAAAAACGTGTGAGGCAATACTAAGGGGGATTACTTTGTTATTGGTGTCTGGAAACAAAATACCAAGAATAAGTGAAAAAGCCACTAATGGATAGACCAAAATACCTAAGGCATGAACAGGTTTTGAAATAGAAGATAAAAATAACAAAATAGCAACCAACCAAGCCACAAAAGAGGCACTATTGGCTAAACCAAATACAACTCCTTGAACTGTCCAAAAGTTAGTAAATGTGAGTGTTTGAGCAATAATGGCAAAACTAATTAATAAAGAGGTAGTTTTTTGATGGGGATGTGCAAGTTCATTTTTGCTAAAAAAACGCATTAATAATAGGGCTGCAGCTAAATAGGCAGATATTGCAAAATAAGATAAAAACATAATTAACGTGTTGGATTAATACAAGCTACTATAATACGATAATTTGATTCAATAATAGTAATAATGTTTGATAATTTAACCGAACGCCTATCCAATAGTTTTAAAGCCATACAAGGCAAAAATAAGCTCTCTGAAGCTAATATTAAAGAAGCCATTCGTGAAGTGCGTCGTGCACTATTAGAAGCTGATGTTGCATTAGAAGTAATTAAGGCTTTTTTAGATCGTGTGCAAGAAAAAGCGTTAGGACTTAAAGTTGGCGAAGGACTAAATCCTTCTCAAGCTTTTATCAAGCTAGTTGAAACCGAATTAACCGAAATTATTGGTGGTGAAAATCAAAGTCTGGATCTTAAAACTCAACCCCCGGCAGTTGTCATGGTGGCTGGCTTGCAAGGTGCAGGTAAAACCACTTCAATTGCTAAATTAGCACGCTATTTAAAAGAGCGTGAAAGTAAAAAAGTGTTGGTTGTAAGTGCTGATGTATATCGCCCAGCAGCTATTGCACAACTAGAAGTTTTAGCTAAACAAGTTGATGTAGATTTCTTCCCATCAGATGTTAAGCAAAAACCAGAAAAAATTGTTGCGGATGCTAAAAAACATGCACAAAATCAATTCTTTGATGTGTTGTTGGTGGATACTGCGGGTCGTTTACATGTCGATAATGAGATGATGGGTGAAATCCAAGCCCTGCAAAAGCAAGTCAATCCAATTGAAACGTTGTTTGTAGTTGATTCAATGACTGGTCAGGATGCAGCACATACAGCCAAAGCGTTTGCAGATAGTTTACCTTTAACAGGTGTTATCTTAACCAAAACGGATGGTGATGCACGAGGTGGTGCAGCGCTTTCTGTACGCCATATTACTGGCAAGCCTATTAAATTTTTGGGTGTGGGTGAGAAGATTGACGCACTTGAACCATTTCATCCAGAGCGTGTGGTTTCTCGTCTGCTTGGTATGGGCGACGTACTATCTTTGGTGGAGGAAATATCACGCAAGGTTGATCATAAAAAAGCTGAAAAATCGGTTAAAAAAATGGCCAAAGGTCAGTTTGATTTAGCCGATATGCGCGAGCAACTCTTACAAATGGAGCAAATGGGCGGTATGGAAGCGTTGATGGATAAAATGCCTGGTATGGGGCAAATACCTCAAAATGTTAAAAATCAAATGATGGGTGGGGTTGACACTAAACGCATGGTAGCGATTATTAATTCGATGACACCAAAAGAGCGCTCACATACCAAGCTCATTAAAGGTTCTCGTAAAAACCGAATTGCACTTGGCTCAGGCACGTCGCCACAAGACGTTAATAAATTGCTCAAGCAATTTGAAAAAATGCAAAAACAAATGAAAAAAATGGGTGGCGGAAAAATGCAGAAAATGATGGCCAAGATGGCCGGCATGCAAGGTGGTGGTGAAATGCCTGCCGGTATGCCTGATTTATCGAAAATGAAACTTCCTGGCATGGGTGGTGGTAATAAGTTTCCGTTTTAAACCATTGTTAAAATTTTAGAAATTTTACGAATGCTGCTAAAAATACATAAGTTTTAATATTTAATCCTAAATTTTTGATTAAAAGCCCCTTAAAACCGCCTTTTAATCCTTAAAATTCATCTATTTTTCAAGGTGCAAGCAAGACTTGCATCTCAATGTTAAAAATTTAGGAAATAATCAAAATGACTATTTTTTATACTTAAATAACTAATATTTTTTTTGGTGATAGGCAGATTTTATAAAATTTGATTAAGCATAGTAAATTTATGCGATTGAAAATTTTAAAAAACTAACAAAACACTCAGTTCAGTATCCCCTTGAGGGGTGGAAGCAAAAATAAGACGCCGTTATTTTATGCGGTAGCGTGCTGATTGTGCATGCGCTTGCAATCCTTCTCCATCAGCCAAAGTAGCAGCAATTTCACCCAAGACATTAGCACCTTCATCAGACACCATAATTAAGCTTGATTTCTTTTGGAAATCGTAAACACCCAGAGGAGATGAAAATCTTGCTGTGCCAGAGGTGGGTAGCACATGGTTTGGTCCAGCGCAGTAATCACCCAAAGATTCACACGTATGACGGCCCATGAAAATAGCGCCAGCATGTTTAATACCATCCAACATACTTTGCGGATCTTCAACTGACAGCTCTAAATGCTCAGGCGCAATTTGATTAGATAGCTTGACAGCCTCATCCATATCTTGAGTGAGGATTAGAGCGCCGCGATCTTTAAGTGCTGTTGCAATAATATCTTGACGCTCCATGGTTGGAAGAAGCTTGGCAATACTTGCCTCTACTTGCTCGATAAAATCTTCATCTGGACAAAGTAAAATAGATTGCGCATCTTCATCATGCTCAGCTTGAGAGAATAGATCCATGGCAATCCAATCAGGATTAGTTTTGCCATCGCAAATAATTAAAATTTCACTAGGACCAGCAATCATATCAATACCAACCTGACCAAAGACAACACGCTTGGCAGTAGCTACGTAGATATTGCCCGGGCCGACTATTTTATCAACCTTAGGAATGGTTTGTGTGCCGTAAGCTAATGCTGCAACTGCTTGCGCGCCACCCACAGTAAAAACAGTATCTACACCTGAAATATAAGCCGCAGCAAGCACCAATTGATTGGTAACGCTGTCTGGAGTTGGCACTACCATAATAAGTTCTTCAACGCCTGCTACTTTGGCAGGAATAGCGTTCATCAGTACAGAAGAAGGGTAAGCGGCTTTCCCCCCTGGTACATATAGACCAACACGGTCTAATGGAGTTATTTTTTGCCCTAGCATTGTTCCGTTGTCTTCGGTATAAGTCCAGGTATCTTGTTTTTGTTTTTGATGGTATGTCTTTACCCGATCGGCAGCAGTTTTTAGAGCGGTTTTTTCTTGTTCATCGAGTGTATCGAATGCTTCTTTTAGGGTTGCTGTGTTAATTGACAGCTCGCCCATATTCTGAGCATTCATTCTATCAAATCGATTGGTGTAATCCACTAAAGCTTTATCACCAGTGTCGCGAATATTAGCAATAATGTCATCAACTGTTTGTGCAACTTCACTATTAGAAACGCTTTCCCAAGCGAGTAGTTTGCTTAAATTATCTTGAAAGTCTGAATGGCTAGAGTTAAGTTTTGTAATCATAGGTTTTTTTCAATGGCTTTAATCCACGCTTTAATAACTGTATTTTTAGTTTTAAATGAGGCGCTGTTGACTACTAAGCGTGAGCTAATATCTACAATATGGTCTAATGGGATAAGGCCGTTAGCTTTTAGGGTATTGCCGGTATCAACCAAATCCACAATGCAGTGCGACAAGCCAACCACAGGGGCAAGCTCCATCGCGCCATATAATTTGATGATTTCACAAGGCTGGCCTTTTTTCTCAAAGTATTGTTTGGCAGATTTTACGTATTTTGTTGCTACTTTTAAAACACCCGTTTGTTGATAATCTGGAGATTTAGCAGCCACCATAAGTTTGCATTTAGCAATGCCCAAATCCAACATTTCAAAAAGCCCATTAGCACCATGCTCAAGAAGCACATCTTTACCAGCAATACCCATATCGGCAGCGCCATGCTGGACAAAGACAGGCACATCAGTAGCACGAATAATAATCACTTTAACGTCATCAAGATTGGTGTCTAAAATTAGCTTACGAGAATTTAATTCTTCATCAGCTATTTCTAGTCCAGCTTTTTTTAATAAGGGTAGGGTTTGTTCTAAGATTCTGCCTTTAGATAGTGCTATGGTTAACATGATATTTTTTCTCTAATCTTGTATGCGTTCAATTTGAGCGCCTAGTAATTTTAATTTCTCTTCAATGGTTTCATAGCCACGATCAAGATGGTAAACGCGTTCAATCGTAGTTGTGCCTTTGGCAGCCAAGCCTGCAAGCACTAAAGAAGCTGAAGCTCTTAAGTCGGTTGCCATCAAGTTTGCACCTGTTAGAGATTTTACACCTTTGCAAATGACCGTGTTACCTTCTAAAGTTAGCTTAGCACCCATTCGAGATAACTCTGGAATATGCATAAAGCGATTTTCAAAGATGGTTTCAGTAATAGCTGATTGCCCATCTGCGATGCAATTTAGTGCACAAAATTGCGCCTGCATATCAGTGGGGAAATTTGGATAAGCGCTGGTTTTTACATTCACAGCTTTAGGGCGTTTGCCTTTCATATCAAGCGTGATTGATCGATCATCATAATCAATCGTAGCACCAGCCTCTTGGAGCTTGTTAATAATGGCTTGCATTGACTGATATCGAACATTTTTTAGTGTGACTTTGCCGCCAGTGATAGCACCAGCAATTAGATAGGTTCCTGCTTCAATACGATCAGGACAAACGCTATGACTGGTGCCAGAAAGATTGGAAACACCTTGGATGGTAATAATGGACGTACCAGCGCCAGTAATTTTAGCGCCCATATTAATCAAGCAATTAACCAAGTCCACAATTTCGGGCTCTTGAGCGGCGTTATGAATGGTGGTTATCCCTTGTGCTAAGGTTGCTGCCATCAGGATATTTTCAGTTGCAGTAACACTGATTTGTTCAAAGTGGATATCAGTACCGATGAGTTGCTCAGTAGTTGCGTAAATATAGCCGCCTTTAACTGTAATTTTTGCACCAAGACTTTCCAATGCTTTTAGGTGTAAATTCACCGGGCGAGTACCAATCGCACAACCGCCTGGTAAAGAGATTTTGGCTTCTTTGTACTTTGCCAGCATTGGACCAAGTGCCAAAATTGATGCACGCATGGTTTTGACTAAATTATATTCACCCATGAGTTTGGTGAGTTTTGAGGCGTTTATATGTAAAGAGCTGTCAGATTCTAGAATAAACTCTCCACCCATATCCATGAGTAGTCTTAACGTAGTTGAAACGTCGCTCAGATGGGGAGTATTGGTGAGTGTTATTGGTCCATCGGCTAAAATTGAGGCGAATAAAATAGGTAAGGCAGCGTTTTTAGACCCAGCAATCTTAACTGTACCGTTAAGTGCTATGCCACCCTTAATAACCAGTTTGTACATTATTTTTGATTTAGCTTTTCAATAGTTTTTTGAATCAAGCTATCTAAACCTTTGCGCTTAATGTGAGAGTTAAATTGCGCATTATAATTTTTCACAACACTTACGCCTGAAAAAACCACATCATATATTCTCCAGCGTCCATCTCTAATCATTTTTAAAGTGATGACTAAAGGCTTGCTTTCGGCGTTAGCTTTAATTTCAAGATTAACTAAAGCTCTATTGTCTTTTCTTAAAACATTTTGCTGTAGCGCAATTTCTACATAATCGATGTCTTTGTATGAGTAAAGCATACCTACATAATCTTTAATCAAAGAGTGCTCAATGTAGTTAACAAACAATTGTTTTTGCTGAGCATTTAACTTATTCCAATGATCTTCAAGAGCAATTTGAGTGCTGGTTTCCATGGCAATATAAGGCAGAACTTTTATTTTGACTAGGCTTGTGGTATTTTCCATTGAAACTTGTTCAGATTTTTTTAATTCTTTGAATGAAGAAAGTGCACTGAGCATAATATTAAGCGCTGCTGTACCAGGTGGATCAAGAATATCAATCACCTCTTGCTTGTCAATAGGAATTTTAGGAGCTTCCTCTTGTGCAAAAGCAAAGTTCATTTGCAGGATAGATAATATAATAAGAGCTGTTTTTATCATTATTTATAGTAAGAAATAAATTTTGTTTTTATTTTACCTTTTTCACTTATGTCTATTCAAGAAAAACTTGACAATCTAACGCAAAATTCTGGTGTTTATCAAATGCTGGATAAACAGGGTTTAGTCATTTATGTAGGCAAGGCTAAAAACCTAAAAAATCGAGTCTCTAGCTATTTTGTTAAACGACATGATAGTGGTAAAACTCGAGCACTTGTCGCTAATATTGATAGCTTTGAGGTGTTGCTAACTGAGACCGAAACTCAAGCACTATTACTTGAGGCAGAGCTGATTAAACAGCATATGCCTAGATACAATATTTTGTTAAAAGATTCAAAGAGTTACCCTTATATTGCTATTAGTAATGACAAACATCCTAGAGTGAGTTTTTTTAGAGGAAAAAAACAAGAAAAATGCCAGTATTTTGGACCATACCCCTCGGCTCATGTGGTGCGAGACTCTCTTGGGTTGCTAAAGAAGATATTTAAAGTAAGGCAATGCACTAATGCAACTTATAGATCTAGATCTAGAGCGTGTTTGGAGTATCAAATCGGTTTGTGTAGTGCGCCTTGTGTCGGGCATATTAACGATGAAAATTATCAGCAAGATGTCAAGATGATGTCTTTGTTTTTGGCAGGTAAGGGCAAGCAAACTTTAGATAAAATTTCTCAAAAAATGCAAATTGCATCAGCCAATCAAGAATTTGAGCTCGCTGCACACTTGCGTGACCAACTGATTGATTTAAGAAAAATTCAAGAGCGGCATGCGTCAAATTCTACTGCCGATATGGATGTTATTGCCGGCGTTCAGCAAGAAGGTGTGAATGCCATTGAGGTCTTGTTTATTCGTGCAGGCAAACAAGTGGGGCAGGAGTTTATTTTGCCTAAAAATTCATCTACGGAAGCTGTTGAAGTTGTTTTGAGTGCTTTTTTACCTTTGTATTATTTGGGTAAAGATACACCAAAGCAATTATTGATTAGCCATAAACTACTAGATAAGAAAGTCATTTCCAGTGCGCTTAATACGCATATTATTGATACTCCAAGCAAGGATAAAAAGCATTATTTAAATATTGCCAATTTGACAGTAAAAGAAAATCTTAAGCAAAATCTTTTAGCAAGATTTAGAAAAAAATCGACACTTGTCCATTTACAAAGTATTTTGAATTTAAAAAAACTGCCAGAAACCATGGAGTGTTTTGATATTAGCCATATGATGGGTGAATCCACAACTGCTTCTTGCGTTGTTTTTGAAAAAGGTGTGCCAAAGGTGAGTAAGTATCGGCAATTTGATATTAATAATATCACCCCAGGTGATGATTACGCAGCGATGAATCAAGTCATTTTTAGACGCTATTCAAAATTGTTAAAAAGCAATATGCCTTTGCCAGATTTAATTCTAATTGATGGTGGCTTGGGTCAGCTAAATCAAGCCATTATGGTGATGAATTCAATTGGCGTGGATGAGGTTCAATTAGTTGGTGTTGCTAAGGGTGAAAAACGCAAAGCTGGTTTGGAGACGCTAATCACTGTTGATCAGGGGCAAGTACATAAGATTAATCTGCCACCCCATGATCCAGCTCTTATGCTGATTAATCACATTCGCGATGAATCGCACCGTTTTGCGATTAAAAATCATCGGCTAAAACGCTCTAAAAATCGTACCACTTCGCCTTTAGAATCTATTTCTGGGGTGGGTAAATTAAGGCGAGCTGCACTGCTCAATTATTTTGGCGGACTCCAAGAAATCAAACAAGCGTCTGTTGATGAAATTCAAAAAGTCCATGGTATTAATTTAGCATTAGCGACTAAAATAGTCGAAACACTCAACGCATCTAGGTAGGAACTATGTTTTTAATTCGTCTTTTAATTATTGCTTTTATTGTTGGTTATTGTGTCTGGTTTATCAGCAATAAAGTATTAGGTAAAAATTTAAAAATAGCACGAGTGATTGCCGCAACTTTAATTGTTACGACAGTTATTTATCTGTTATTAGGCGGTTTGTCGTATTTGCTAGAAGGCTAATTTTTTGCTAAAGGTCATTGGCGCTTAAATGTAAGCCAATAACTCCAGCAACAATCAAAAGAATGCTAAAAAATTTCACAAAGCTAATAGATTCTTCGAAATACATAATACCAATCACAGTGATGAGTATTGTACCTAGTCCTGCCCAAATGGCATAAGCAATACCCATTTCAAACTTTTTTAATGCCAAGGTTAAGGCGATAAATGATAAGGCATAGCAAACAAAGATTAGCACAGAGGGTAAGAGTTTGCTAAAACCATCTGAGAGTTTCATAGCAGTCGTGCCAGCCACTTCAAGAGCAATAGCCAATATTAAAAATAACCAAGCTTGACTCATGATGCTTTTTTGGAAATAAGTAGCGTGTTTAAATGGGCTGTGTGCTTGATAATTTTGTCAGTGACATTTACCAAAATTGACAAGTTTGACGCCTCCCAAACTGGCATATCGCGCATATGATCACCCATATAATCAAATCCCTTATGGCCAAAACGCTCAATAAGCTTATCAGCTTTATTGTGCGAAGATAGGTTGAAATCGGCATTACTAGCCATAACGTCATCAAACAAATTAATATATTTGGCAACCGTAAAAGCATAATCCTTGTGTGAGGCTGTTGCTAGAATAATACTTGAGCCTTGTTTCTTGCGCGTATGAATATAATCTAGTGTCTCTTGGATATAAGGAAGCGCACTAGGGTCGATTTCAAAGCGTTTAACCAATTGTTCTTTTAAATAGCCTTTGCCTTTAAAAAACCAAAATGGGTAGCGTAATATTAGCCAAGGACGTCGTTTAAGAGTGCCTATGGAAGATTCGTATAATAAGTCCGTGTTAATCAGGGTGTGATCCAAATCAACAATGAGTGGTATGTTTTGTTTCATTCTAATTCTCCCCATTTATCAAAGTAGCGTTCCAAATCAGCCTCTAGTCGGGCTAGGCGAATGAGTGCATCTTGCGATTCATCCGTTTGGAAAAATTCCGGATCTGACAGTCGCATTTGAATTTCCCCAATTTCGATTTCAGTTTTTTCAATTTTTTCAGGTAATTTTTTTAATTCTTGTTGTTGTTTATAGCTGAGTTTTTTAGGACTATTATTGGTTGATTTTTCAGCCTTTGGCTTGGACTTTGTTTTGGTTTTTTGTATCTCTACCTGCTCTTGTTTTTGACTAAGGTAGTCATCATAGCCACCCGCGTATTGGTTAATAACACCGTCTCCATCGAGTACCACCGTTGAGCCAACAACGTTATTTAAAAAAGTTCGATCATGAGAGATAAGAATTAAAGTGCCGTTGTAGCCAACTAGCATTTCCTCTAGAAGCTCTAAAGTTTCTACGTCTAAATCATTGGTTGGCTCATCAAGTACGAGTAAGTTAGCAGGCTGAGATAGAATTTTGGCAAGCATGAGTCGATTTTTCTCGCCACCTGAGAACATTCTAATAGGTGCCATGGCTTGCTTTCCAGTAAACAAAAATTGGCGCAAGTAGCCAATAATATGTTTGCTTTTACCACCAACATCAATGCGTTCACGACCGCCAGAAACAAAGTCCATGGCTTTCATGTTTGGATCAAGATTGTCGCGCATCTGATCAAAATAGGCAAGCTGAATGGTTTTTGAGCGCCGTATTGTGCCCTTGGAAGGCTGTAGTTCATCTAGTAGTAATTTTATAAAGGTAGATTTTCCACTACCATTACCACCAATAATGCCGATTTTTTCACCTTTGAGCACCAGCATTGAGAAGTCTTTAACTAGCTCCAAACCCGATATATCATAAGAGATTTTTTTAACCTCAAAAACTACTTTAGAGGCTCTATTTTCGTCTTCCAAAGCATGAATTTTGACGTTGCCTTTTTTGGCGCGACGATCAGTAAAAGATTTACGCATAGATTCTAAAGCCCTAACTCTGCCTTCATTTCTGGTGCGACGGGCTTTAATGCCTTGACGAATCCAAACCTCTTCCTGAGCCAGTTTTTTGTCAAAACGAGCATTGGCAATCTCTTCTGCATGAAGCTGCTCATCTTTACGTTTAACGTAAGCTTTATAGTCACACTCAAAGACGCTCAAATGTCCACGATCTAGGTCGAATACTTTATTAACAATGCCGGCAATAAAAGAGCGGTCATGGCTAATGATAACCAAAGTACCGTGATATTCCTTGAGCATGCGCTCCAAATCCAAAATAGCGGTAATATCCATATGGTTGGTTGGTTCATCTAATAGCAGCACATCCGGCTCTTGAATCAAAGCGCGTGCCAGCATCACACGACGTCTCCAGCCACCTGATAAAGTAGCCAGAGAGGTCTGTGGGTTTAATGAAAATCGATTAAGAATGGCTTCAATCTTATGTAGATATTGCCAACCATCTAGCTGGTCAATTTTTTGTTGAAATTCACCTGCCTTATCTAACGCACCATTGCTAATTAAGTATTGATACTGGGCGATAATATTGCCAATTTCTCCCAAACCTTCAGAGACAATATCAAACAGAGTTTTGTTGTTATCTTCAGGTGGCATTTGCTCCAAAAAGCTGATTTTTATGCCATTTTTAACTTTCAATTTGCCATCATCAGGTTCGATAGAGCCCGCTAAAATGCGCATAAAGGTTGATTTTCCTTCGCCATTTCGACCAATAAGTGCGATTTTGTCGCCTTTGAGAATGGTTGAGCTAACTTCATTGAGAATGGGTTTATCTGAAAAACTCAAAGAAATGTTGTCAAGTGTAATTAATGGCATGGGTCTCCTTTTACATCTCTTGAGAAGTGTAAAATCTAAGTTTTAGTGTTCATAAATAACGTATGCGAAATTTTACCCAAACCACAGCCCTAGTTAAAAGAGTTACTCTATGCATTGTGCTGTTAATTTGGCAACCTGCTTATGCTGAAAGTATTGAGGCGAATAGTTTTAAAAGTAGCGTCAATGAACAAAGATACCGCAGTTTGATTGATGAAATCCGCTGTCCAGTATGCCAAGGACAGAGTATTGGTGGTTCAAATGCTGGCTTGGCAAAAGACTTGCGTGAGAAAGTACGTAAACTCATTGTTGATAATAAAACAGATGACAATATTCGTCAATATATGACTGAGCGTTATGGAGATTTTGTGGTGTTTAAGCCGCCGATGAACAAAAATACCTATTTATTGTGGTATGCGCCGTTTGTATTTTTAGCACTTGGTTTGTTCTTTTTTATTCGCTCTTTAGGTAAAAAGTCTAGCGATAAAACTCAAGATATTGATACACAAAAAGCTAAGGATTTGCTTAAGTGAGTCAACAAGAATTATTCATTGCCACTCAAGGGCGTGGCGCAGTCGATATTACTAATCAGGTAAACAAGTGCCTTGCCAATTCTAAGGCGCAGCTATGCCATGTATTTGTAGCCCATACTTCTGCATCATTAATGATTACTGGTAATGAAGATGCTGATTTACTGCTAGATATTGAAGATTATTTTCAAAATCAGGTGGCAGACGCTGACCCAAGTTATCGCCACTGTGGTGAGGGAGATTTTGATATGTCGGGGCATATTAGATCAATTTTAACGGGCGAGTCTAAAACTATTCCTATGACTAATGGCGCACTTGCTTTAGGCAAATTTCAGAGTTTGTATTTGTACGAGCATCGTGCAGTTGACAATACTCGCAAACTAATAATAACCGAACTATGAGTAGCGAAACCGAATTAAGTGATTTAATGGTAAGTGCCTACACCCACCAAAAAAACAATGAGCTTTCATTAGCTATTCAAGCTTGGAATGGGCTTATTAACCATGCGGATGCAGATGAAAACCTTAAGGCTAATGCCTATTTGAGCTTAGGTAATCTACACCAATTACAAGGCAATGATGATTTAGCGATTGAAAGTATGTCAAATGCCATTAGAGCGAATCCAAATAGCGCTGAGGCTTATTTTTGTTTAGCCTATTTAGAGCAAGAAAAAGAAAATTTTGACTCGGCTATAGAATATTTTAAACAAGCTATTGCTCTTAAAAATACAGATAGTGGCGCGTTTAACAATTTGGGCAATTGTTATGATCGACTAGATCGAAGTGAAGAAGCGATTAAAGCTTATTCACAAGCAATTAGTCTAGATAAAAATTATATAGCCGCGATTTACAATCGCGGCAATGCCTATATAAAATCTGCACGAGATGATTTAGCGCTGAATGATTTAAATAAAGCTATTGAATTGGATGCAAATTTTTATCAAGCCTATTATAATCGTGGCACTTTGCACAAGCGACTAGGCAATTTTACTCAATCTGAGCAAGATTTAACTAAAGCCAAAATGCTAGCACAACAAGAATTAGAACATAAAACACAACATTAAAACCATGAGTGACCAAGACGACAATAAGCTAATTGCTGAGAGAAAATCAAAATTAGAAGTATTAAGGCAAGCGGGCAACCCATTTGTTAATGATTTTCAACCTGAGCATTTGGCACAAAATATATTAAATGATTATAACCATTTGTCGAAAGAGGCTTTAGAAGAGAAATCTATTAAAGTTTCGATTGCAGGGCGCATGATGCTAAAGCGTGTTATGGGTAAGGCAAGCTTTGCAACCGTGCAAGATTCCAGTGGAAAAATTCAGATATTTGTTACTCGCGATGAGCTGCCAGAAGGTTTTTATAATGAGCAGTTTAAAAAGTGGGATATTGGTGATATCTTAGCAGCAACGGGCACTTTGTTTAAAACCAATGTAGGTGAACTTTCAGTGCGTGTTGATAGCATCAAACTACTAACCAAATCACTCAGACCCTTGCCTGAAAAGTTTCATGGTTTGTCAGATCAAGAGATTCGCTACCGCCAGCGTTATGTTGATTTAATTACCAATGAGCAAGCGCGACACACCTTTAAACGCCGCAGTGCGATTGTCTCCTATATTCGCCAATTCTTTAATGATGCGGATTTTATGGAAGTTGAAACTCCGATGCTACAAACCATTCCTGGGGGTGCGACGGCTAAGCCATTTGAAACGCACCATAATGCACTGGATATGCCAATGTTTTTGCGTATTGCGCCTGAGCTTTATTTAAAGCGCTTGGTGGTTGGTGGTATGGATCGTGTATTTGAGATTAATCGTAATTTTAGAAATGAGGGTTTATCAACACGTCACAATCCAGAATTCACCATGATTGAGTTCTATCAAGCTTATGCGACTTATCATGATTTAATGGATTTAACTGAAAAGTTGTTTCGCGGTATTGCTGTGGATGTCTGTGGTAGTTCAAACATTCACTATCAAGGCGATGATTTTGATTTCTCTAAGGCGTTTGATCGTATCAGTGTGTTTGATTCTATTCTTGAATACAATCCTAGCTTTAAGGCGGAGGATTTAAATGAGGCTAACGCTAAAGCAACGGCTGAAAAACTAGGTATTGAAGTCAAAGAAAACTGGGGTTTAGGTAAAATTCAAATTGAAATTTTTGAAAAAACAGTTGAAGAAAGGCTTATGCAGCCAACTTTCATTACTGAGTATCCCACAGAAGTCTCACCATTAGCAAGGCGTAATGACGATAATCCATTTATTACCGACCGTTTTGAATTATTTATTGGTGGACGTGAAATTGCCAATGGCTTTTCTGAGCTTAATGATGCTCAAGACCAAGCTGAGCGTTTTAAAGCGCAAGTCGCTGAAAAAAATGCGGGTGATGATGAGGCGATGCATTATGACGCCGATTATATTCGTGCACTAGAATACGGCATGCCACCAACAGCGGGAGAAGGTATTGGTATCGATAGATTGGTTATGCTATTTACTGATTCTCCATCCATTCGTGATGTGTTGTTGTTTCCGCACATGAGACCAGAAGTTAAGTGAGTACACCAATTTTAACTATCGATGGCCCAAGTGGCGTTGGCAAGGGAACGGTTGCTCGCGTTATCGCCCAACAACAAGGCTGGCACTTATTAGATTCAGGTGCTATTTATCGTGCTTTTGCATTGGCAACCGATAGTAGAGGTGTTGATATTGCAGATGAAAGCGCTTTAGAAGAAATTGCCCAAAATCTAGACTTATCATTTAAAACCCACTTAGATAGCGAGCTAGTCAGTGTTTATTTAGATGGCAAAGATGTATCCAAAATTCTACGCACAGAGCAAACAGGCGAAATAGCCTCTAAAATCGCCTCAATTGGTGTAGTTCGCGCAGCACTTTTGAAGCGCCAGCAGGACTTTGCAGTAGCGCCTGGTTTGGTAGCTGATGGACGTGATATGGGCACTGTTGTTTTTGAAAACGCACCATTTAAAGTTTATCTCACAGCCAGCCCCCAAGAGCGTGCTAATAGACGTTTAAAACAATTGCGCGCGCAGGGGCATGAGGGTATAATATCGCAAATCTTAGCAGAGGTAGAAGCGAGAGATGCGCGCGATAGTTCGCGTCAGCATTCTCCACTAAAGCCTGCAAAAGATGCGCTCATTATTGATACCACTGAGTTATCATTAGATGAAGTAATCGCTCAAGTGAGCGAATTGGTTAAAGCTTAAGCGGTTAAGCTTTATAAATAAACTAACCCGATATGCATTAGGCGGACACCGTAAATAGCCTAAAAAATTACCGGTCAATATCAAAAAAAAAGAAGAAAATATGTCAGAATCATTTGCTGAACTGTTTGAAAACAGTGTAGAACAACAAAACGTAAAAGTAGGTGCCTTATTAATGGGTACTGTAGTTAGTCTTAATCGTGAAAAAGCGATTGTAAACGTTGGACTAAAATCAGAGGGTTTTATCTCTCTAGACGAATTTAAAAACCCAAAAGGTGAGTTAGAGGTTGCAGAAGGCGACGTAGTAGAAGTCGCTCTAAAATCAATCGATGACGGCCTGGGTAACACACTCTTGTCACACGCAGATGCGAAGCGCATCAAGCTGTGGCAGTCTCTAGAATTAGCAATGAATTCTAAAGAAACGGTTACTGGTATTGTTACTGGTGCGGTTAAAGGTGGACTGACAGTTGATATTGGTGTAGTTAAAGCATTCTTACCAGGTTCATTGGTTGATGTGCGCCCTGTGAAAGATTTCTCATACCTAACAGGTCAAGAAATTGAAGCGGTCGTGATCAAAATGGACGAAGTTAGAAATAATATTGTAATTTCTAGAAAGGCTGTTATGCAAGAAGCTAATTCAGCTGATCGTGAAGCATTACTGGAAACACTTGAAGAAGGTAAAGAAATCGAAGGTATCGTTAAGAACTTGGCTGATTACGGAGCATTTGTTGATCTTGGTGGTGTTGATGGATTACTACATATTACAGATATTTCTTGGACGCGTGTTAATCACCCATCTGAGAAGCTTACAGTTGGCGATAAGATCAAAGTTAAAGTTCTTAATTACGATAAAGAGAAGATGCGTGTATCACTAGGTCTTAAGCAGCTTTCTGCTAGTCCTTGGGATAGTATTTCAGATCGCCTACCAATTGGCAAGAAAGTAACAGGTACCGTTTCTAATTTAACAGATTATGGCGCGTTTGTGCGTATTGAAGATGGCGTTGAAGGTCTAGTTCACGTTTCAGAAATGGATTGGACAAATGCCAATGCACGTCCTTCTAAGATTGTTAAGCTTGGCCAAGAAGTTGATGTAGTTATCTTAGATGTACAAGAATCTAAGCACCGTATTTCATTGTCAATGAAGCAAGCATTAGAAAATCCGTGGGAAGCGTTTGAAGCAACTCAAAACAAAGGCGACAAAATTATCGTTAATGTTAAGTCAATTACTGACTTTGGTTTATTTGTTGGCTTACAGGGCGGTATCGACGGTCTAATTCACTTAGCTGATATCTCTTGGGATAAGCAGTCTGCTGAAGAGTTAGTGGCAAATTACTCTAAGGGTCAAGAGCTAGAAGTTGTTATTCTAAATATTGATGCAGAAAAAGAGCGTATTTCTCTAGGTATTAAGCAGCTTTCTGAAGATGACTTTATGCAATATGCTTCTGCTAACAAGAAGGGTTCTATTGTTAAAGGTACAATCTTAGAAGTTGATCCACGCGGTGCTGTAATCCAGCTTGCTGATGATATTACTGGCTACTTAAAAGCTGGTGAAATCTCACAAGAGCGTGTTGAAGACGCAACAACAGTACTAAAGACAGGTGCAGAAGTTGAAGTGGTTATCATGAATGTTGATAGAAGATCTCGTAATGTTTCAGTTAGTATTAAAGCTAAAGATTCAGTTGAAGAGCAAGCAGCTATGGCAGACTACAATAAGCAGTCTTCAGATGAAGCGGCGGGTTCAACATTAGGTGACTTGCTTAAGCAAGCAAAAGATAAGTAAATCTTATTGATAAGAAGGCCGCTGAGTAGCAATACAAGGCGGCCTTTTTTTATGGTGAAATCATGAAAAAAACTGATTTAGTTCAAATCTTAACTGAAAATAACAATCTGCAAAAATCTGATGTTAAATTAGCAGTCGATTGTATCTTAGGAGAGATTACTCAGTCGATTGTATCGGGCGAGGGCGTTGAGATTAGAGGTTTTGGTGGTTTTGTGAAAAAACATCGAAAAGCTCGCCAAGGCATTAACCCAAAAACCAGCGAAAGAACTCAGGTTGAGGAAAAATATGTGCCATTTTTTAAGCCAGGGAAAAGCTTAAAAGAAATGGTAAATAAAGACTGATTTTTGATTGTTTTTAAATTGAGATAATGTATAATTTCACATTTTGCATTTAGTGTTGAAAAAACCAATAGGGGGCGTTAGCTCAGTTGGTAGAGCATCGGACTTTTAATCCGCTGGTCGAGCGTTCAAATCGCTCACGCCCCACCATATTATCAAAGGCTTTCAAGCGATTGAGAGCTTTTTTTTCGCCTACAAAAATAGGCGTTTTTTTTACTGCATAATTATCGTTTAAAATGAAAAATACTGAAGTTGTTTCATATGCTAACACACAATCTAGTGAGCCGTTTTTATCAACACTCATTGAATGGGCATCTTTTCCAGGAAACTGGATTGTATCAACGCTTGCCAATATGGATATTGGCGTATATTTAGGTTTTTCTGAAGCGGATGTGGATGGCGTGTTATCTATTGCCATGTCAGTGGTTTTAACCCCTCTAATTATCTTTTTGCTTATCTATCCTTTTAAGAATCTAATTGATGTCATCTTGCATTGCGCCAGGCATGAGCAAAAAAAAGACAGAATTAAATGCAAAACTGGTTTTTTAGTGTTGGTGTTATTTTTACTGGCATTGATAGTTAAACAATATCCCATTGAACCTTGGATTCAAGATAGTGCATTTGTCATATTTGTAATTTCTTGGCTTGTTTGGTTTTCACAAGGCAGGTGGTTGAATAAATAGTATTCATCCCTATATAGTAAAGAAGCCAATTTTAGGCAACTGTAAAACCGTAAATTTTTTATCATTAATTAACCCCGGCTTTAGCCACTAAAGGAGACCCCATGACTGTAAAAAAAGATGCTGTAGTTGAAATGCATTACACCCTAAAAAACGATGCTGGTGAAGTACTCGACTCATCTCAAGGTAAGGAGCCTATGCCTTTTATTCAAGGCCATGGTAATATTATTCCAGGTCTGGAAAAAGCGCTTGAGGGTATGAAAGTAGGCGAGTCTTGTGACGTGTCTGTTACTCCTGAAGATGCCTACGGCGTTCATCATGAAGAAGGCATTCAAGAGATTCCAAAAGAAGCTTTACAAGGGATTGATAACATAGAAGTAGGCATGGAGCTTCAATCACAAGATGAGCAGGGAAATCCATTTATCGTTCGAGTTGAGAAAATTAATGAAGAGACTGTAACTATAAATGCTAATCACCCACTAGCTGGGGAAACGCTTCATTTTAACGTCAGTATTGAGAACGTGAGAGAGGCAACTGCTGATGAGTTAGAGCACGGCCATGTACATTCAGGATCTTGTTCTCACTAATTAGTTGATCAACACACAATGAATCAAGAACAGTCTTGTCCATTGTGTGCTACTAAGTCGACTCAATTATATTATTCAAATGAGAATTTAAGCTACTTGCAATGCTCTAATTGCGAGCTAGTTTTTTTACCTAAGCGTTTTCATTTAAATAATATTGACGAAAAATCTCGATATGACCTCCATCAAAATGATGCAGCAGATATCGGCTATCGACAATTTTTATCTGCAGTTTTTACGCCAGTTGAGCAGCATATTTCCTTGAATGCAAAAGGTCTAGATTTTGGTTGTGGTCCAGGACCAGCACTTTCGCTTATGTTTGAAGAGAAGGGCTTTTCGGTGGATTTATTTGATAAATTCTATGCCGATAATGCTCATGTTTTTAACAACCAGTATGATTTTATTACTGCCACAGAGGTGGTGGAACACCTAGATGAGCCAGAGAAGGAATTATCTCGTTTATACAATATGCTTAACAGTGGCGGCGTTTTGGCGATTATGACCAGTATGCTAACTAAAGAGATTGAGTTTTCTACTTGGTATTATAAGTCTGACCCCACGCATATTTGTTTTTTTAGTCAAGCCAGTATGTACTACTTGGCAAAAAAATGGGGTGCAGATGTTAAATTTTTTGATCAAGGCGTGACCCTTTTTTACAAATGAAGAAAATATGGATTTTTGTTGGTTTAAGTGGCGCACTAGGAGTTGTTGTAGGAGCGATGTCGGCGCATTTATTGGCTGATATATTAAGCGTTAAAGAATTAGCTAGAGTTCAAACTGCAGCAACTTATCAGCTATACCACACAATTACCTTGGTGGCATTATGCGCTTTTTATCTGTTCAAGCCTTCGTCTATTGTTAAGCTTAGCTGTATTTTGTTTGTTTGGGGTATTGTGCTGTTTTCTGGTAGTTTGTATTTGTATACAGCAAGCTATTATCAGCCTTTAGTATTTTTAACACCGATAGGCGGACTGTTGTTTATCATTGGCTGGCTTAATTTAGTAAGGTTAGCCTTTAATAAATTGCATTAAAAAACCAAAAAAAAAGCCTGCAAATGCAGGCTTTTTAACGACTAAAGGTAATACTTAAAAAGAGCCTTCTTTAGCACCTTCGATAATAGCATCCATCTTTTTTGCTACATCCGTTGCCGGACCAAGAGCTGAATCAGGTAAGTTCATTGCCTCCATGACATCAACATTCATACTTATCATTCTAATTTTGCCATCTTTACCTTCAACTACAGCAATACGACATGGCAAAATGACAGCGTAACGATCGTCAATATCGGCAATTTTTCCGGCAGTAGCGGCGTCACAAATATTATGAATACTAAGATGACGATAAGGCTCGCCTGTTACGTTTGTAATTTGCTCGCTAAGTGGAAACATTGCCACATGCAAAATAGATTCATTGGTCGCCATGGATTTAATTGATTGATCCACTTCAGGGCCACTAATACCTTCATCGACTTCAGTCACTTGCACCATTTGCAGAAACATTTCTGGGGTGATTTTAGTCGGCTTATCATTTGTTATTGATTGAGCAGCCTCTTGCAAAGTGTCGCCTGCCGACTTGGCAGCATCCATGGGATTAAACTGTTGATTATGCCAATTGTAGCCATTATTAAAAGGGCGCATATTGTTAGTATTAAATGGTCCAAAAGAATTTGAGCCAGTATTAAAACTAAATGGTTGTGTACCTGTATTAAAACTAAAAGGATTGTAGTTATTGTTATTCCAAGGTGAAAAAGTTGAATTGTTTGGAAATGTATTAGAATAGTTATTGTTACTCCAAGGGCTCCAATTTTGTGCATTAGCAAAACTCATCGTAAGTGAACTGGTAAGCGCTAGAATAATAGGTAGCTTTTTCATGTTTTTATCTCTCCTTTTAGTTTATGATTTAAATTGTAAAGTGTAGCATAACAAGATACTATATGTGATAATTAACCTTATTAATTTTAAACGTACACATTATGATCAAACAACTTTTAAGTATTGTCGTCTTATTTGCTTCACTTAACGCCCAAGCCGATATTGGTATTATTGATGGTAACAAAATGCTCGAATCCGTCAATAAACAAATTGTAAATATTAATACTGAGGAGTTAAACAAAATCCTTAACGAAGATCCAAACGTTGTGCTGATTGATGTGCGCTCGCCATTTGAACTTAATTATACCGGCACGATTAAACGTGGCCAAAATGTTAATATTGTGCGAGGCTGGTTGGAGTTTCAAATTGCCGATCATGTTAAATCAAAAGATACGCCAATTATCGTCTATTGCGGGCGTAACTTGCGCTCACCACTTGCGGCCAAAACATTAGAAAACATGGGTTATACCAATGTTAAAAATTACGCTGATGGGTTCTTTGCTTGGAAAGAGGAGCTTAATCCTGTCAGAATTAGCGATTATGAGCCAAACAATATTTTGTATAGATTGCCGATGGAAGTAGCAGAAAATGTCTATTCTGCGATTGGTGCCACACAGCCGTATACTTACGAAAATGCCTACCATAACAACAATTTATCGTTTGTTGTAACTACCGACGGCGTACTAGTATTTAATGCAGGTGGTAGCTACCTAGTTGCTAAAGCCTTGCACGATGAAATCAAAAAAGTCACTGATCAAAAAGTCAAATACGTAGTGCTAGAAAACTCACAAGGCCATGCAATTTTAGGCTCAAACTATTGGAAGGAACAGGGTGCTATTGTTATCGCACATGTAGAAGCAGACAATGAGATTAAGCATATAGGTGGAGATATTTTTGCGCGTGCTCAACGTGTACAAAAAGACAAATTAATTGGCACTAAGCTAATTAGACCGGATGTTACCTTCGAAGAGAAAATGAATTTACCAATGGGTGATACACAAATTGAGTTGTTGCATATTGGGCCATCACACTCGCCTGATGATATTCAATTATGGCTGCCTCAGCAAAAGTTACTCATTAGTGGCGATAGTGCTTTTAATGAGCGGATGTTACCAATCTTCCCGCATACGAATGTTTCAGGTTGGATCAAAGCTTGGGATGAAATAGAAGCCCTAGATCCTGAGATAATTATTCCAGGTCATGGTGAGCCAACTGATCTAGCAACAACCACTAAATTTACTAAAGATTATTTAGTTTATATGCGCGATGAAGTTGAAAAAGTGCTAGAGGATGATGGTGGCTTGTACGAAGCTTATAACATTGATCAAAGCATGTTTAGAGATCGTGGCACTTACCGCGAGCTGCGTAAACAAAATGCTGAGCGTATTTTTAAGCAAATGGAGTTTGAATAAAGCGCAATAAAGCCTATTTTAATTTAGATTTTTTTCCAAACCAAAATTCGATTATTTGCTGGCATTTCATAATCATTAATCAAGGTTAATTCAGCTTTTTTGGCCAACTCATTGAGCGCTTCAAAATCACGAATGGCGCTTTGCGGATTTTGTTGTGCTAGCCATAAATCAAAATCAGCGTTGCTGGCGCTAGTGTATGCGTTGTTATAATTAAACGGCCCATAAAGAATAAATAAGCCGTCTTTATGGAGTGCGGTGCCAACACCTTGGAAAAAATTAATCACCATCTCCCAGCTCATAATATGCGTAGTATTGGCAGAAAAAATAGCGCTGTATTGTTTAGTTGGCCAGCTAGCATCTACATTAAGCTCCAGTGCTTTAGGCGTGTTATTTAGTTGGTCGTCTGCTATCCAAGCGTTAACACTATCAAGGTATATTGCTTGGTCGCTTGCTTGCCAAACAAGATGTGGCAGCGCTTTGGCAAAATACACACAATGTTGGCCTGTGCCACTGCCTATTTCTAATACTGATGTGGCGTTGCTAAGCAGTGGTTTTATAATTGCTAAAATTGGGTCTTTATTTTGATCGCAAGCAGGCGAGTATTGCTTCATGAGTTTTTATAGGGATTATGAGTATTAACTTGTTGTATATATTGTGCAATATGTTCGGCTTCTTGTAGGCAAAAATGCTTAATAGGCTCTTTAAATTCCTCATCTTTAATCCAATGTGCGGATTGAGTGAGCGTAGGGGTAAAGCCTCGAGCAATTTTGTGTTCGCCTTGAGCGCCAGGCTCAAAAACCTGAAGCTTGTTTTTAATCGCGTAGTCAATACCTTGATAATAACACGCCTCAAAATGCAGATAATCTACTTGCTCCAAACAGCCCCAATGGCGACCATATAAATGAGTATTACTTTTAAACATGAGCGATCCAGCGATGCATTCACCCTCTAAATCGGCTAAAAAAAGCAACACCTGATCGGGCATAGTTTTGGCTATGGTTTTGAAAAAATTAAGATTTAATGTCGGTATCCCGCTTTTTTCCATGAACGTTTGATTGTAAAAATTTGAGAAATTTTGCCAATCAGTCTCGTTAGCGCTGTTTCCATCTAATTGACGAATAACAACCCCTGATTTTTGCACCTTTGAGCGCTCTTGACGGATATTTTTGCGTTTTTTTTGCTTTAAATTGGCTAAAAAATCCTCAAAAGTCTCATAATTTCGATTTTTCCAATGAAATTGACAATCATTGCGGATAAAGAGAGATTTTTCCTTAAAAAAATCAATTTCATTGTTAGGAAAAAGACAATGGAAACTACTTGCATTAATTTTTTCGCAAATTTTGAAAATCGTCTTTAAAAGTACAGGAAAAACCCGCTTTTCATCAATCTCTTTTGCTAAAAAGCGCACGCCACTTGCCGGCGTATAAGGAATGGCTGAGGTAAGCTTTGGATAATAGTTTAGTCCGTATTTTTCGTACGCATTGTGCCAAACATGATCAAAAACAAACTCGCCATAATTATTGTATTTTTCATACAAAATTGCAGCACCGATTAATTGCTCATTTTCTTTTACAACAATATGTCTTGGGATCCAGCCAAATTTTTCACCCACACAGTTGCAAGTTTCTAACGCTGTTAAAAACTCATGCTTGCAAAAAGGGTTGTTATCATTAATCAACGCATTCCAATCTTCACGACGAATACTGTCAATTTGATCGATGACTTGAATTTCCATTTAGGCGCTAATTAATTGCAGGTAATTATGGTAGCGTAGAGGATGAATAGTGCCAGCTTCTACCGCTGTTTTGATGGCGCATTTAGGCTCGTTAATATGCGCACAATTTCGAAATTTGCACTGACCAATAAACGGCTTGAACTCTTTAAATCCATTTAAAATCTCTTTATCAGTAAGCTCGTCGAGCTGGAACTCGCGAACACCTGGAGAGTCAATCAAATCACCGCCTGAAGGAATATGATAGAGCGTGGTATTAGTGGTAGTATGTTTGCCTAGCTTACTCTTAGTAGAAATCTCATTTACCCGTAAGTTTAGATCGGGAATCAGCTCGTTAATCAGCGAGGATTTGCCAACGCCAGATTGGCCTAAAAAAATATGCGCTTTATGGTTGAGCTGTGTTTTAAAATTTGCAACGTTGGTTTGTGCTTTAACACTTAAATAATGCACTGAATAGCCAGCAGATTCGTACATTGAAAAATCTTGTTTCACTTGCTCAAAATTATCAGATAATTCAATTTTATTAACCACAATGTTAATCGGCAAATTGGCGTTTTCAGCCACCACCAAATACCGATCAATCAGCTCAAATTGATAATGTGGCTCAATCGCCACCACCAGCCATAGCTCGTCAATATTAGCAGCAATAATTTTTTGTGAGCGCATTAGTGAATTATCACGCTTGATTAGTGCAGTCACAATACCTTCGCCATTGTCTGTGGCTTGGAAAAGCACTTGGTCGCCTGCTACTGATAGCTCAATATTGCGCCTAGCGGTGCATTGATACAGTTCACCCGATTCGCTCT
>Ga0255773_10000198_pt1 | contig 63557 bp, 57 predicted proteins | sample 011ome_17_FD_179971 | JGI IMG/M metagenome (GOLD analysis project Ga0255773, IMG submission 179971) | Coastal salt marsh microbial communities from the Groves Creek Marsh, Skidaway Island, Georgia - 011502XT metaG (version 2) | ecosystem: Environmental > Aquatic > Marine > Intertidal zone >... | reverse complement strand
TTTTAGATATGCCTGGCAATGTCCTACTCTTCCGTGTCTTAAGACAAAGTACCATTGGCGCAGAAAGGCTTGACTGCCGAGTTCGGAATGGGATCGGGTATTACACTTTCGCAATAATCACCAGGCACAGTTTATTACTAAAATTAGATGACAATGTAAAGTCTAATTTCTTATCTTAAAACCAAAAAAACCAATTAATTTTACAATTAAACTTAATTATACCAATTAATGTTTTTTTGGTTGTTTTTTAGATTGCAAACCTTTTTGGACTAAGACAAAAAATACTCCAATTAAAAAACCAAATAATAATCCTAGAATTAGTAATTTGTTTTTATTATAAGCTTCAAACTTAAATGTAGTTGCATAAACATTTGCTGTTGCTGCTGTAAAAACTTCGTTGCCACCTACAGGAGTTTTCGAAAAAAATAATTTTGCTCGTTCTAATGTCTTGTCTTGTTCAATTGATCTTTTAGATTGTTCTAGTTTAAGTAATTCTGGGATAAACGCTTTTTTATCAGTACGTGTTCTAAGCAATTCTATTTCTTCATTAATCGCTATATAACCTTTTAAATAAAATGGTAAATTTGGTACTAAATTTTTAGTAGAAGCGTCATAAATCGACACATTTTCATTTGAAAATGTTGCAACTTCAATTGCATTATTTGCGATACCTAATTTTTCAGCTATTGACGCTTGTTCCTCTAAATATAATATTTTGTCTGAAGTTTCACGATCATAATCAATTATAAGGTTATTTATACTTGTGGATATATCTTCGAGCCTGTATTTATTCTGTTGTTTGTAGAATGACAATAATCTGTCGAACTGATTTTGCAAATTGAGTTGTATAGATTTGTTTGCTTGTGTATCAACATAAGATAAAACAGATTTCCATTTTTCAACATCATTATAAATAAACTGAATAAAGCTAGAAGTGTTAATGTCATTTTTATTTTTTTTATTCTCTAATGGTCTAGTAATAATTTTTATTTCTGAAGCTAATTTAATAATTGCTTCATTATATGTTTTTTCATCCTTATATTTACTTGAATCTAATAAATTAAATTTACGAATAGCATCTTTGAATAATGTTTTTTCATTAAGTGATTCTAGATAAAGATTTAAAAAATTCTTCTTTGAATATGAAAGGTATAATGAATGGGAAAACATAGGGGTAGCATTATCCTTAAAGTTGATAGTACTATCATTATCATTTTCAATTTTTTTTTCTGGTTCAGTTTTAATTTGAAAAATATCATTATGTTTAATATTATTTTGAAATGAAATATACTTACTTTCTTCAGCAGAATTAATAGGATTAATTTCTGTTGTAGCAGTGAAATTTTTTGATTTATTTACAGAAATAATTTGTACGGCAAAAATAGCTAAAACTGAAATACCCATAGCTATAGCTATTTTCCATTTACCTTCCAAAATTATAATTAATAAATCAATTAAATTAATATCATTATTATCATTTTTTGTTTGGCTAGTTTTTGTCATTTCACTTTAAAGAATATAATTATTATTAGTAATAAAATAATTAAGATTATTTACAACTTTTATTTATTTAATAATTAGTTTTTTTTTGAATATACAGAATGTAGATAAAAACCTATTGGCAAACTATAAGTCACCATTAGCCAATTATGATAAAAATTTCCATTTGGACTAAAAGGCCAAATTGTTATTAATATTCCAGCTAATAAACATACTTGATAATCTGTTAAGTATCTTTTTTGTTTGAAAATTATTGTTTTTATTTGTCTTAAACTAGCATACAAAACATAAGCGAAAACACTAAATAAAAATAGGAAACCTATCAATCCAGTTTCAGCTAATAATTGCACATAAAAATTATGAGGGTGCGTCATACAGGGACCGATACCAGTAGCATACTTCTTATCTTTACAAATTACTCTAAACATTCTTGGACCATGGCCAAAAATAGGTTGATCTTTAAACATATTGTAAGCAGTTCGAATTAAACTATCATGTGCAGGTGTAAAAATAGTTTTCTTAAAATTTGGGTCATCTTGATTTGAGATTAGGCCTATATTTTTAGCAGGATCTTTAAACATCCTATCACCCAAAAATGGCGAATTGATACTTAAAAAAGTGACTAAACATAGAGCTATAATGAAAGTCACTATTCTAAATTTTTGATATTCTTTAATTAAAATAATTATAAATAATGTTGAAATATTTAAAAAAAAGAATGCAGTTCGTTCACTTGACATGAAAATCAATACGTCAACTAGAATAAATAAAATTCCAATAAAATAAATTTCAAATTTATGCTTTTGTTTAATCAAAAATAAAGCAAATAATAATGGAAACAATCTTGATAAATATGAGCCCATGATCAATTCATCAGCAAAAAAAGATGAAACACGATGGCCGGTTAATTTAATTCCAAATAAATTTTCTCCAGTAAAATATTGGAAATAACCATCAATAACTAGAGCTGAAAAACATAAAATCAATGCATAGTAAAAATAATTTAAAATACTCTTGTCTTTATCAATTAAGTACCAAATAAAACAACTAAACACACCTATTCTAAAATAAAATAAAGAACTTTTAAGACTAAAAATTGTATCTTCAGCAACAAAGATACTAAGTAAAATACAATAAATACAAAATAAAAAAAAAATAATTAAAGGTTTAGTAAAAAAATAATTAAAATTCTTATGTCTTAATACTTGGTACAAAAAAAATAAAGATGAACAACTAACTATCAAATCTGGAAAAAAAGGACCCCAGATTAAAAAGGGAACGATAGAAACAATTATTAAGTTAATTATAACTGTATTTGAATATTTTAAATCATTCATAAAAATTTTAAAATTAAATTAAAAACAAATTATTTAGTCTTAATCCTAATAACTTTATTTTCTTTATTTTTGACTGTTGGATAAGAATTAAATTGTTTTTTAAAAATTTGCTGTGCCTGATAAATATGATCTACAATTTTTGAGTTAGATTGATAAGATGGAATCAATTTATTAAGCTTGTATTTTACATCTTCTACTTTATTTCCTTCTAACAAATTAGATAAATCATCTAATTCTATCTTAAGTTGATTAAAAGGAATGAATGGATCCTGCGCTTTTTTAATTTTATTGTGAAAAGTATTTTGAGGATTGTCTCCTAGTAATAATTCTTCATACAATTTTTCACCTGGTCTAAGCCCTGTTATCTTGATTTCAATATCCCCATCTATATTGTTACTATCTTTAACTGTTAAACCTGAAAGATTTATCATTTTATAAATTAGATCTCTAATTTTAATACTTTCACCCATATCTAAAACAAATACCTTGCAATCTTCAGACATCGCTCCAGCCTGAATTACTAATTGGGAAGCTTCAGTAATTGTCATAAAATAACGTGTAACATCAGGGTGAGTAAGGGTTACAGGGCCTCCTTGTTTTATTTGTTTTTTAAATTTAGGAATTACAGAACCTGACGATTGTAAAACGTTTCCAAAACGTACAATAGCAAATTTAGTATTTTTGTATTGGTCGTTATAAAGTGCTTGCAAACAGATTTCAGCCAATCTTTTACTCGCACCCATTATATTGGTTGGCCTTACCGCCTTATCACTTGAAATTAAAACAAAGTTAGACACATTATATTTCATTGCCAACTGAGCGATTAAAAAAGTTCCAATAACATTGTTTTTAACACTTTCACAAATATTTTCTTCAACTAATGGAACATGTTTATATGCTGCTGCATGATACACTGTATCTACTTTAAAAGTTTTAAAAACTTCCTCAACTCGTAATGAATTTTGAACATTGATTAACAAAGTAACAATCTTTAAATTCGGCATTATATTTTTTATTTCTTCACTAATTTTATACAGAGCAAACTCATTCAATTCTAAAAGTATTAACTTTTTAGGATTTAATTTTATTATTTGACGACATAATTCAGAGCCAATAGAACCTCCAGCTCCAGTAACAACAATAACCTTTGAATTAATATTCTTATTTAATAATTCATAATTTGGCTGAACTTGTTCTCTGCTTAACAAATCTTCTATGGTTAAATCTTTGATATCAGATACTGATATTTTGCCATCTACAATATCTTGAATGCTCGGTAGAGTTTTAACTGTTATTTTAAATTTATTTAAATCATTAATAATTTGGTTTCTTTTTAATCTAGTAATTGATGGAAGTGCTAGTAAAACTAAATCTATTTCTTTAAATTTAATTAATTCATTTATTTTTAATGGATCATAAACAGTTTGACCTAATATTGTTTGTTTGTGATATTGTTGATTATTATCTAAAAAACCAACTGCTTTCATTTCAGGATTATTTTCTAAACTAGACAATAGTTGTCTTCCAGCACTGCCTGCTCCATAAATTAATACTTTCTTCTTATTTTTGAAATTTGTTAAAGCAAAAGTATTTACATATAAATACATAATGATTAATCTTGATGCTGAAATTGCTAAAAATAGTATAACAGGCTGAATTATACCAATCGATCTTGGTATGCCTTGAATTCTATGAACACTCGGTTCACCTTGAATACCATAAATACCAATAACTATAAAATATAACAATCCATAAACCAAGCTAGCAAATGCTACATTTATAATTATAGAAGAACTCACAAAACGAAACATCGTTTTATATAAACCAAGTAACCAAAATATCGGGATCGCGATAAATATTGAAATTAATGCTGCTAAAATAGTTATGTCATTAATTTTAACAAATTGCTCCAACCTTAAATAAAAAGCAAGCCAAGTACACAAAATACACAACACTAAATCTACAATAATCGCAATGGCTATTTTTGCATAACGAGGTAGATTAATTAAATTTTTTGATGCTTCTGATAAAATAAACATAATAGCTTAAAAGTTAATATTAAACCACAAATTGTAAAAAACAATGATATTGAAGTTATAAAATAATAGGAATTAAAGAATTAACAAAAATTGATTTAATTTAATTCAAATTTTTAACTAATTTAATCTGTGTAGATTGTATAATTCAAAATATCTCTAAATATCTTGGAACCGACCCCAGTTTTTACATTATTACCAATATGAATATTTGGATGAATAGAAGTACCTGTGCCTAAGTGAGTGAATTTTCCAACTTTTACACTTCCAGATAATGAACAATTAGGGGAAATATGAGTAAAATCTTCTATTACACAATCATGGTCAATAGATGCAGATGTGTTTATTATAACAGCTTCTTTGATTAAGGTTCCAGGATTAATTACAGCGTTAGCCATAACACATGTGCCTACGCCTAAAGAACTAAATTTACTAATAGTTGCTTTTGGATGTATAAGATTAACAACATTCAAATTAGATTTTTTAAGCCAACTTATTTTTTCTGCTCTTAATTTATTATCTCCAATGGCAACAAAAAAAGAGTCATAATTTTTTAGATGGTCATTTAAGTTATGAAAAGTATCGATAACAGTAAATGGAAATTCTTTAATTTCATTGGCACGATCATCAAAAAAACCAATAGTTTCATAATGATTTAATAAAGCAATTTCTCCTACAACTTTTCCATGACCTCCTGCTCCAATTATTGCTATCCTTTTACTCATAAAATTTTTTAAAATCTTTATATTGTTTTTTTTTAAATAAGATTAAATCTATTGTTTTAAAAAGTATTTGGATATCTAAAAAAAAACTTAAATTGTTTACATAAAAGATATCTAATTTTATACTTTTATTCCATGATTTCATACCTGAGGGTTCAGGATTTACTTGAGCTAGACCAGTAATACCTGGTTTAACTTTATGTCTTTTTTTTTCATAATTAGAATATTTTTTAAGATATTCTACTAACAAAGGTCTCGGTCCCACAAAGCTCATATCATTTTGCAATATATTAAATAATTGTGGTAGCTCATCTAAGCCTGATTTTCGTAAAAAATTTCCCAATTTATTTTGTCTTTTTTTTTCAGAAATATTTTTAGAAGCATCATATAAAGTTTTAAATTTATATACTGTAAAAATATTATTGTTTAAGCCAGGTCTTTTTTGTGTAAAAATTGGAAATCCAATAGTAAGCCATACTAAAAAAAATATTAAAATCATAATTGGTAAAAAGAATAAAATTAAAAGTAAACTAAAGATTATGTCAAATAATCTTTTAAAATATTCTTGATACATAAACTATATATAATTATTTAATACTTTTTTGATTGAATTAATCTCTATCTTAACTTTTTTAATACTAGCATTTGGATTAATTGGAAACATTATACTTGTTTCTCCCAGTAATTTTGCATTAATTAATCTTTTCTTGGGATGTAATTTTAGTTTCTTAAAAATTTTTTCTCTATAAATTTCAGGACATGCTCCAACACCACAATTAATTTTATATTTGTTAAATTGTTGAATTAATTTATTTTGAATAATTTTATTTTTATTTTTATTTATGAATAGATTTAAACGATAAAAGGCATGAACATTGTGATTATTTTTTTTGGATAAATATGTTTGGTATTTAAAATTGGGCTTTTTAAAAATTTTATATTTAATATAATAATCTTCTAGTCCATTGATGTATAATTTTGCTATCAAATTTCTCTTTTTGATTTGCTTATCTAATGATTTTAACTGTTCTCTCCCAATCACTGCTTGTATTTCAGTCATACGATAATTTGACCCGATTTCATCATGCAACCATTTAAATCCTGTTTTATGATTTTTGAAATAAACACTTTTGTAATTTTTACCATGATCTTTTAAAGACCATAATTTTAACCAAAGTCTTTTATTATTAGTTGAAATCATTCCACCCTCACCGCCTGTAGATATAATTTTATCTTGGCAGAAAGACCAAGTAGATATATCTCCAAATGATCCTACTTTTTTCCCTTTATAAATCGCACCATGAGCTTGGGAACAGTCTTCGATTAAAAGAATTTTATTTTTTTTAACAAACTTTAAAATTGGGTCCATATCACACGCCAATCCATTTAAATGAACAACAATTACTGCTTTAACTTTTTTATTATAAGCGTTTTTAATACCTTGAATGCTTAAATTTCCATTATAATCTACGTCTGCAAAAATAGGTTTTAATCCTAAACTAAATACACAGCTCGCAGAAATAATAAATGATCTTGGTGAAACAATAATTTCATCTCCCTCTTTTAATCTTAAAGCCTTCAAAGCTAACTCTAAAGCAACACTTCCATTGCTTAAAGTTATTGCATATTTATTGCCTATATATTTAGAAAATTCTTTTTCAAACTCTTTGCACTCATTACCAGTCCAATAATTAACCCTTCCTGACTTTAAAACTTGCTGAACTTTTTTTAAAGTATTTTGATTATAACTAGGGTAACTTAGTTTCATGGTATTGTTATCAGTATAGTTGTTTATGTTAAAACTAAAATATATAAATTAAGAAATATTTTATTTTGTTAAATTATTCTTATTAATAAATATTAAAATTATTATCTTAATTATTATAAATTCATTATATCTAAAATACTCTGGTTAACTTTTTTAATTTCATACTTGTTTTTAGCAATTAAAAAGCTTTCATGTGCCATTTTTTTAATGTTTTTGTCTTTTTCTTTAATTAACCTCACCATGGCATTTGCAAGAGCTTGTGGGTCTTTTTCTGGGACTAGAAGGCCATTTTTTTTATGAATTACTGTTTCACGACAACCAGGTACATCAGTTGTAATTACTGGTCTTCCTGTTGAAAGTGCTTCAAGTGTTGAACGTGGAGTGCCTTCACGATAGGAAGGCAATACATAATATCTACAAGATTTTAAAATTGATTGAACTGATTTAATTTTTCCTAAATACTGGATATCACCTTTATTGATCCAAGATTTTAATTCATTGGAACTTATACCAGCTGGGTTTTCATCTAAAAAACCAGCTAGTTGAAAAATGGCATTAGAAAAGCGTGAGCGTACAATTTTTGCTGCTTGAACATACTCTCTCACTCCTTTATCAACTAACAATCTTGAAATCATTAAAAAAATTGGCTTTGATGGTATAGGAGATACGGGATAAGCATTTAGGTCAACTCCTGAACCATTTATAATTTTCGTTTTTTTCTTGTCTTTTATTATATTAAATTTAAGAAATAAATATTGATCATCTTTATTTTGAAAAATAATTTTTTTCGAATTTTTCAATCCTTCACGATATAGTTTTATAATTATATATTTAAGAATTTTATGTTTAAAAGATTTTTTTGGAATAAAATAATAACCTAATCCAGTTATTAATGGATAATGTCTGATTTGTTTGAAAAATCTTAAAATTAATCCTGTATAAATTACTGGTTTTGCAGTGTAAGAAATAATTATGTCTGGTTTTAATTTTCGTATAATTTTATAAATTTCTATCAAAGAATTATAATCATGAAATAAATTTAAACTTGTTCTAGAAAATGAAAATATATTAACTTTAACACCTATATCTTTTAGTTGTTTTTGTGAGATATTTGAAAAATTTTTTTTAGGAGAAGCAACACTTACTTCATAACCCTTAGATAAAAATTTTTTAATTAATGACAATCTAAAATTAATTAATGAAGGACCATAACTTGCAACAAATAATATGTGTTTCATTATTTATTTTTTAACTATTTTTTTCTTTGTCTAACCAAGATTGAAACATAAGAATATCCCATAAATGATGGTGCCAATTTTTTTTCATAGAAATATGTTCTTCCCATATTGTTCTAATATGATTATGATCAAAATAACCTTCATTTCTTAATCTAGTTTCATTTAATAAGCTCTCTGCCCAGTCTTTAAGAGATCCCCTTAGCCAGTTATCAATTGGAACTCCAAATCCCATTTTTGGTCTTTCAATAATTTTTTTTGGGACATATTTGTTTAAAATTTGTCTCAAAATCCATTTCCCTTGACCATTTTTCAATTTAAATGAGTGTGGTATTTGCCAAGAATATTCTACTATTCTGTGATCAAGAAAAGGAGTTCTAACCTCTAGTGAGTTTGCCATAGAAGCTCTGTCCACTTTAACTAAAATATCATCTGGTAAATAGGTTAATGCATCAAATATCATCATTTTTTGTTGATTATCAAATTGATCTAATTCGAACATATAATTAGATAAACGAGTTTCTAGAATTTTACTATTTAAAACAATGCTTGTAGGATCATCAAAATGAGAAGTAAGTTTTAAGTATGCATTACTTAAAGTTTTACATCTTAAAACTCTCGAAAACTTATACATCAGATCACCTAAATTACCCAAATAACTTGATTTTAAAAAAAATTTTAACACTTTATTCCATGCATTAGGGGTAAATGAAGTAATTCTATCTGCTAAAAAATTTCTTAAGGGCAATGGTACCATGGCAATTTTATTCCACCAATTTTTGCTCATTGTGTACCTGTTATATCCACAAAATAATTCGTCACCTCCATCGCCAGAAAGCGAGACCTTTACATTATTTTTTGCAAGCTCTGAAACTAAAAAGGTTGGTATTTGTGAAGAATCAGAAAATGGTTCATCATAAATATTAGACAACTTTGGGATTACTTCTTGAGCCATTTTATCAGAAACATAGAATTCTGTATGTTCTGTACCAATATGCTTTGCTACTTCTTTTGCATATTTAGCTTCATTATAATTTTCTTCATGAAATCCAATGGTAAAAGTTTTGACTGGCCGAACAGATTGAGATTGCATTAACGCAACAATAGATGAAGAGTCGATACCTCCTGATAGAAAAGCTCCTAATGATACATCTGATACCATTTGCTGTTTAATAGTTTTTTTTAATAAATTTTCTAATCCATCTTCAATGTCTGTTTTATCTTTAGCTAGTAAATTACTAGCTCTAGAAACAGCAATATCTTTTAAAGACCAATAAGATTTTGAATTTGGTAATAAACCTTGCTCTAAATCACTTTTTGTTAATTGTAAATAATGTGCGGGTAATAATTTAAAAATATTCTTATAAATAGAGTAAGGAGCTGGTATGCAGTTATGATGTAATTGAAGAGCAATAGCATCTCTATTAATCTCTCCATTAAATGTAGGGTGAACTTTTAGTGCCTTCAACTCAGATCCAAAAAGAAATACTTTATTATAACCTTCCCCTTGCCAACCAAAATAAAGCGGCTTCTCTCCCATGCGATCTCTAGCCATTGTTAAACTACAATTTTTTTTATCCCAGACAGCAAAAGCAAACATACCAACAATATTTTGGAGTGTTTTTTCAATGCCCCAGAGCTCTATTGCTTGTAATAATGTTTCTGTATCAGAGGTGCCTCTCCAGCTAATTGAAGGGTTGGTTTTTTCAAGAGTATTTCTAATTTCTAAATTATTATAAATTTCGCCATTATATGTTAAAATAAACCTCTCAGAATGTGATATCATTGGCTGATGCCCAGTTTTAGATAAATCTATAATAGATAATCTTTGATGCCCCAAAACAATGCCTTTATTTTTATCAATCCAAATTCCATTTGAATCTGGCCCTCTATGATAGATTGCCGAATTCATTTTTACTATTACATTGTTAAATGTTGAGCCAGCTTTTGAGTAAAATCCATTAATTCCGCACATTTTTAATTAAATAAATAACTATTTAAAAAATATTCTAAACTTTTAATTTTTCTTATTTTTTGTTGTTTTTTAAATTGTTCATATTTCATAATTTTAAATCTACTTCATTAGAATTAAACAAATTTTTTAAATCATAAATTACATGACTACTTCTACATAAATTTTTTATACTTTTCAGCTCTAGAGATTTAAATTCATTGTGTTTAACTGCTATTAAAATCGCATCATAAGTTTTTTTATTAGGTTTACGAATAGGGTTAACATCATAAAGTTTTTTTACCTCCTCTTTATCCGCCCAAGGGTCTTGTAAATCTAAATCACACTCAAATTTTTTTAATTCTGTAATAACATTTTTAATACCTGAATTACGAAGATCTGCACAATTTTCCTTAAACGTTAGACCCATAATTAAAATTTTTGCTCCTCTAATTTGAATACTTTTTTCCTCCATTTTTTTGATCAGCTGTAATGCTACATAGCTTCCCATGTTATCATTTAGATTTCTACCTGCTAAAATAATTTTTGGCTGGTAACCAACACTTTCTGCTTTGAAAGTGAGATAGTAAGGATCAACACCAATACAATGACCACCTACTAAACCAGGTTTAAAAGGTAAAAAATTCCATTTACTTCCCGCAGCATCTAATACTTCATTTGTATCAATATTCATTTTATTAAAAATAATTGATAATTCATTCACTAATGCAATATTTAAATCACGCTGAGTATTTTCAATTACTTTTGCAGCCTCTGCAACTTTTATACTTTGAGCTTTGTGTGTGCCGACTGTTATAATTTCATTATATAAATCATCTATTAAATCTGCGATCTCTGGAGTGGATCCTGAAGTAATTTTTTTTATTTTTGAGATTGTGTGGTTTTTATCTCCAGGGTTTATTCGCTCAGGACTGTATCCACAAAAAAAATCTTGGTTAAATTTTAATTGTGAATTTTTCTCTAAAATTGGAACACATACTTCTTCAATACACCCAGGGTAAACTGTAGACTCATAAATAATTATATCTCCTTTATTAATTATTTTACCTGTCATTTCAGAAGCTTTAATCAATGGTTTAAGGTCTGGTTTTTTAAATTCATCTATTGGCGTAGGAACAGTAACAATATAGCAATTTGCAGATTTTAGGTCATTAATACTATTAGTAAAATTTAGATTTTTTGAATTTTGTAAAATTTCTTTGTTAAATTCCAAATTTTTATCTATACTTAAGTTTAACTCTTCAATTCTTTTTTTATTATTATCAAAACCAATAACAATTTTTTTTTTGGCAAATTCTAAAGCTAGTGGCAAACCCACATAGCCTAGACCAATAATTGCTAATTTAAGATCTTTGTTCTTAATCATATTTTATAATAATCCTTATACCAATTTACAAATTTTGATACTCCCTCATTTACTGATGTAGAGGGTTTGTAATTAAATTTTTTTTCTAAATTATCTGTATTAGCATATGTGTCTGGCACATCTCCAGGCTGTAATGGCAAAAAATTAATTTTTGCTTTTTTGCCTAAAATTTTTTCCAAAGCATCAATGTAATCCATAAGTTTTACAGGTTTGCTATTTCCTAAATTATAAATCCTCCACGGAGCTTTACTAGAAGAAGGGTCTGGTTTATTGCTATCCCAGTTAATATTTCCAGTTGCTGGATTATCAAGAACTTTTAGGATACCTTTTACAATTTCATCTATATAAGTAAAATCCCTCGTATGTTTTCCATGGTTAAATACATCAATAGGCTTTTCCTCTAAAATTGCTTTAGTAAATTTAAATAGAGCCATGTCAGGCCTTCCCCATGGCCCATAAACTGTAAAAAATCTAAGACCTGTTGTTGGTATTTGATAAAGATAACTGTAAGTGTGTGCCATTAGTTCATTGGATTTTTTTGATGCTGCATAAACAGATAATTGATGATTAGTAATATCATGTTCTGAGAATGGCATTTTGGTATTAGCGCCATACACACTTGAAGTACTTGCATAAACTAAATGAGCTATATTATTCAAACGGCAACACTCTAGGATATTTGCGAATCCAACAATATTACTATTAATATAGGCTAGAGGATTTTCCATGGAATAACGCACCCCTGCTTGAGCTGCCAAATTAACTACTTTATTTGGTTTATATTTTTTGAATAATTTATTCAAATTTTTTTCATCTTTAAGATCTATTTTGAAATGTAGATAATTGGGGTATTTTAAAAGTCTTTTAGTTCGTGCATCTTTAATTTTTGGATCATAATAATTATTATGATTATCAATACCGATAATATTTTTACCTAGCTCCAAAAGTTTTAAACTAAGAGAGTAACCAATAAATCCGGCCGAACCCGTTACAATGATGTTTTTTATATCTTTATTCATATTACCTAATTAACTCGAATTTTTTGAAAACATATAATAATCAAGCTCATATAATAATTAATATTTAGCTAATTAATTTTTTTTATAAATCTGATCCCATAAATTATTATATAAATTAACCATTTTCATAATTTCAAAATTTTCTTTTATCATTAATCTTGCTTTATAAGATCTTTTATCCCATTTTTTAGTTTTCATTTCACGTATTCCTTTCTCTATTGCGTTTGCTAATTTAAAAGGGTTCTTAGGTGGGACTATCCATCCTGTTTTACCAACTATTCCAAAGGCATCTCCTACATCCGTTACAACACAAGGTGTTCCGCAAGCCATTGACTCTGCAACTACATTTGGAAAACCTTCACCAAAACTACTGCTTTGAACATAAATATCAATTCCATTCATAACTTCTGTAATATCATTTTTTTGACCTAACAATTTGATATTATTTAATAATTCAAATTTTTTTATCTCTGAAATTAATTTCGTATTATGTCTTTGAATCTTTGATCCAACAAGGACACAAAAAAAATTTATATTGTTTGATTTTAATATTGAGAGTGCATGAAGTAAATTTGAATGATCTTTTTTTGGATCAAATCGTGCAACATTACCAATCAATGGTATTTGTTTTTTAATTTTAATTTTTTTTCTAAATTTTTTTTTTTTAATTTTATTAATCTTTAAAATAGATAAATCATATCCATTTTGAATTAATCTTAATTTTTTTTTATCATATCTTTTTGCTGCATATAATTTCATGCCTCTTTTTGAATTAATTATAATTAATTGAGGTATTAAAAATGATAAATAAACTAATATTTTCATTAAAAAAATAGTTAAAATTTTTGTTTTTCCAAATTCAACATCTGAATACCTGACATTCCAAATTACTTTTCTAATACCAGCCAATCTTGCAGCAATCCCTCCAAAAAAATCTGCATGTACAAGCCAAGTTTGAACTAAATCTGGTTTTAAAGATTTAAGTAATTTGATTAAATAAAAAATTTTATAAATTTGAAATATCTTTAAATTTAGACAATAAACACGTACGCCTAGTTTAACTAAAAGTGGTAAATATTTTCCAGGACTTGTTAAAGAAATAACAATATTTTTATTTAAAATATCGTATTTACAGATTTTATATAATGTATGTTCTGCTCCTCCATCATTTAGGCCAGTAATTATGTGTACAACTTTCATTGGTTAAAATAATTATAAGTGAGTATTAGCTTATAATTAAAAATACCCAAGTATTTTCCTTTATAAATATATCTATCATAATGAAGGGTGTAAATAATACTCATCTACAAACATTATTGTTTCAATACCAACAAAACTGTCCTTATACCACCTTGACCAGTTACAATATCAATAAAATCTTGATGGTTTATTTCTTTATAAATTCCCCTTTGAAGTAAATATTCATTTATAGTTTTAAATGGATAATAACCTCTTTTTTTAAGTCTTTCGACAGGCTCATTTGGTGATGAAAAATATTTAATCTCATAACCTAACTCAAATATTTCAAGAAAAATCTTTTGAACGTATTTTTTTTTTTTTTTATAAATACTAGAATGAGTTTCAAAAATTTTTTTTTTTGTTAAATGATTTTCAAAATTTTTAGAAAACTCAATTAATGAGTCAAATATTTCAATTTCATGGCCTTCGATATCCATTCTAACAAAATCAACTCTTTTTTTATTTTTTAAATAGTTTCCAAAATCATATTTTTGCACTGTAATTGAATTTAAAAAATCTTCACTTTTTTTAGGAATCAATTTGTTTAAATTTGTTTTAGAGGATAATAAAAATTCTCCTTTTTCATCATTATTTGACAGCGCAAATTTATCTAAACTAATATTATTTAAATTATTAAGCTTTATATTATTTTCTAAAAATCCTATATTTCTAGGATCAGGTTCTAAAGCATAAACCTTACCAAAACTTCCTACTTTTCGTGACTCCATAATAAGATAGTAACCAATATTTGATCCTAAATCTAAAACAATATTTCCAGGTGATAATTCATTATCAATCATCCATTTATGGTCAAGCTCCCTTTCTTTAATCACATATAAAACTTTACCAATTCCATCATATTTTAAAGGAATCTTCATCTTATAATCATAAACCTGTGTATAGAGAAAACCGTTAGGATTAATCTTTTTACAAATAAAAAAATAAATTAACCTAAATATCAAAATAAAAGTACGCAAACGATAAACTTGGAATAATTTAATTATTTTTCTCATTAATCAATTTTTTAATATATTGATGAAGTGCTCACAAAACTTTTCTTCTCCAAATTCATCAAAAGAAAATCGCTTGTATTCATTTTGAAGTCTAACTGCGAATTGTATATAATTACCATAATTACTTATAGTTTTTTGTACTAATTCTAAAAGATTGGACAAGTCCCATTTATACTGGATCACAGTATCTTTATTAAAAATATTCGGCCAAGTATCTATGTGTGAAATATCAGGTTTAAATAAAACTGAACCTGAAAGTGCTACTTCATAGTCTCTTGGAAGATTAATTTCACCCCATCCAAAAGGAGATATTACTACTTTAGAATTTTGAATTTCAGAAAAATAATCTTTCCGATTAATTTTATTTGTTGACAATTGATTATTTAAAATTCTAGCTGTTTCTTTTCGATGAAAATTAATTCCATTATTATATTTATTTAATAAAATTCTACACGACAAATCTTGCTTTCTATTTATACTTGGAGTTACAAAATCATAACTTTTAGGAATTTTCATTATTTTATTAAATATTTTAAATGAACGTCTAACTAATCTATTAAAATAATCATATTTCCATAAATTGGAATTGCAACTGTAGTCTGCAAAAACATAATTAAATCCTACTTGAATCTTATCTAGTAATTTTTTATCTTCTTTTTGTAAAAAATGAGGCTTTCTAAAAGTATCATATTTTATAATGCCTCTTTTTTGATAGTAGTTTGTTATATTATTGCATTCATCAAGAGGAAGAAAATAATTGGTCCTATCTTTAAAAATATATGGTTTTAAAAACTTATCAACATAAGGAAGTACAGCTAAATCCCATGAATAAGTAGAATCTCCCAAATCAAAAAAAAATACTTTATTATTTTTGGTTTTTAAATTTATTAAGAGTTTAAATATTTTTTCTTCATCTTTAATCCAATAATCTCTAACAAATTTACTTTCAACAATTACTACATCACAAAATTTAACCTCTTCAGAATTTTTAAAGTAGAAAGATAAATCTATTCCCATTTTAGATAATCTAGGTATATGTTTTATAATTGAATATAACCAACCTCTCGCATTTGGTGATAAAAAACCCCTTGTTAAAATATTAACTTTCACTAAAGATTAATCTATTAATTTTTTTATTATATTCATCTTCCGAAATATGACCGTAAATAAAATTATTAGTTTTGCTATTTTAATTTTTTTTAATAATACTTTATCAGAATCAAATGCAAACGCATAGAAGTCTTAAAATAATTTTAAATTAAAAAAATTAGTTATTAATACAAATTCTATGTTATTGTTTAATTGCCTAAGGTTTTTAATTTATAAATGAGTAAATCTCCAAATATAAAAAACACATATCATTTTTATAATAAAAAAATAAATATTGATTTTTCTTTTGTAAAAAAAAAATATTTTTTTGATGGTCAGAATAAAATATTTATTTTAGGAGATCCAATATTAAATTCCATTATAGATTTTCAATCAATAATTGATGTAGTAAATTCAAACGCTTTGGATAATGATTTTTTAAAAAAAATAGATGGCGAATTTTTAATAATAATTATTAATGAAAAAGGTGTAAAAATAATCAGTGATAGATATAGCTCTATTCCTTTATATTATTCTTTAAAAAATGATAAATTTAACGTTTCAACAAATATTTTCACGTTATTTAAAAATTTGGATAAAATAAATTTTAGGACAGAAAAATTTATGGAATTTTTATATTTTCAGAGATTACATGGATATAGCACCTATATTAAAGAAATAAATATTTTACCTGCATCAACAGAATTGAATTATAATTTTAAGAATATCCAATTGAATAAATATTGGTTTCAAAATTTTAATAAAGATCACAATTATAATATTAATGAATATGCTATAAAATTAGGTGACGCTATTCAAAAATCTATTAATAAAAAAACCTCAGATAAAAAAGAATTAAATAGTAAATTTGGATTATTTTTAAGTGGAGGTATGGATACGCGGACTATATTAGCTGGGTTTATAGATATTAAGCCTATTTGTTTTACATTGGGTTTTTCAGAGGATGCAGAATATAGAGTGGCAAAACTATTAAATAAAAAAAAAGAATTTCAACATCACTTTATTAAATTACAAAAAGATCATTATGAAAAAAATTTCGATAGCTTAATAGAAATTTCTTCAGGTATGCATGTATTTGATAATGGTATTTTTCATGGTATTAAAAAAGATATTGAGAAATATGTTGGTGTTACATTTAACGGCCATGGTTTTGATTATATGTTTCAAGGTATGTATATACCAAAAGTTAATTATAAATTATTTGGAAAACCAACTTATATAAATAAATTAAGAATTCCTAAAAAGGAATTTTTAACCGATTATTTTGAAAATATTACTTACAAATGCAAACATATAAATCCTTTAAAATATATTAAGAATGAATTTAAAACTGAAATCATTGATAGTTTGATGCAAGAAGTAAAAAATATTTTTGATGAAGGTAAAAATTATGGTTGTAAAACGTTTTATGATAGTTGGGACTATATGATTTCACATCGCATATCAGGACATTACCCTTATTCAAATGTATTAAGTATGAATGACTCGGGTCATCCCCGAACAGTTTCTTTTGATAATGAGATTTTTGATATTTTTTTGAAAATACCAGTAGAATATAGATTGGATGGTAAAATTTTAAAAAAAACTCTTCAAAACCTTAATAATGATTTTGCAAATATAATTAGTGCAAACCATGGCTTTAAAATAACTTCATCACCTTTAAACATGACAATAAAGACAATTATTCGAAAATTACTTAGTAAGATTTCTAACTCTAAAAAATTTAGACACCCAAGTGCAAATGAACGAACATGGCCAGATAGATATGATTATTTGATGAATAATAATTATTTATATTCAAAAGCAGAGGATTTAATTTCATCTGAATATCTAGATGTTGCTATGCCCTATATTGATAGAGATTTATTAAATTTAGATATTAAAAATTGGCTAAATGGAGATAAAAGAGGGGCTGATATGTTATTTTCTCTAATTACTTTAAACGAATTCATGAAAAAGGCTTGTGCTTAAATGTGTGCTATATTTGGTTTTTACCTGAATAGAGAACTAAATATTAATGATATCAATTTAGGAAAAAAAGCCCTTAAAATGCTAGAACATAGAGGTCCTGATGACTCGGGTATTTGGTTTAATAAAAAAAAAGGAATTTTTTTTGGTCATAATAGACTTTCAATCATAGATACCTCGCCTCTTAATAAACAACCAATGAGCTATAATGGTACTACTTTGATATTTAATGGAGAAATTTACAACTTTAAGGAAATAAAAAAAAAATTTGAAAATAAATTTCCAAAATTTAAGACACTTGGAGATACAGAGGTTTTGTTAAAATTATACCATTTTAATGAAAAAAAAACTTTAGACTATTTAGATGGCATGTTTGCTTTTGCATGTTTTAAAGATAAGAAATTATTTCTTGCAGTTGATCATTTTGGGGAAAAACCACTATATTATGCTAAATTAAAAGAAGGTATTTATTTTTCTTCTGAAGCAAAACCGCTTATTGAATTATTAAAATTATCTTTAACTCCTGATAAAAAATTAAAAATGGAATTTATATTATTTGGTTATATTAATAGTCCTAATACAATATACCAAAATTTGTTTAAACTTGAGCCAGCTCATTATATTGAGTGCACTACGCAGGATAAAAAAATTCGATTAAACAAAAAAAAATATTGGACCGTAAAACCAAGGTCTTTTAGTTCAGGTATTATTCAGCCAATTAGTAAAGATAAAATTAAAAATATTAAAGAAATTCTATTAACTTCTATTAAATCAAGAATGATTTCAGACGTACCAATAGGATTATTTATGTCGTCAGGTATAGATTCAATCTTAATCGCTAGTTTAATTAAAAAAGAATTAAATCAAAACATTGACACTTATACTGTTAAATTTGATTCTAAAAAAGTACACGATGAATCAACATATGCAAAAAGAATTGCAAAACATTTAGGTCTTAATCATACAATCATTTCTTCTAATTATAAAAAAAATTATAACTTAAATAATCTTTTAGAATTATACTCATTAGATCCAAATGATAACTTAACAATATTTTCAATATTTGCTATGTCTCAATCAGCTAGAAAAAATATTAAAGTTGCTCTCTGTGGGATGGGTGGTGATGAAATTTTTCTAGGATACAATAGATATTCTTTTTTTTACAAATATATTGATTTAATTAGAAAGTTACGGAATTTCAGTCCTACAATTAACTTAATTGATAAATTATCAAACAATAAATTTAAGAAAATTCAAACACTAAATAAAAATTTTCTAAGAGTGAATAAAAAAAATATCTATTTAAACCAACTTAATCGTAATCAACTACAGCTATATGAAGAAAATTTAATAACTTCTATTTCTAGCAAATATTTCTCAGGAAATTTAAATATTTTTTTAAAAGAAATGTTTGATTATGATTTAAAGTATACTATGCCAAATTCGTACATACCTCCGATTGACCTAGGTAGTATGAAGGCAAGTTTGGAGGTTAGATCTCCTTTTTTGAATAAAAACTTGTATGAATATATAGATAAAAACATTGATCAAAGAAGCTTATTAAAATTTGGCTCAAAAAATATACTAAAGACAATTTTAAAAGAATATCTACCTGAAAAATATTTAAATTTACCAAAAAGAGGCTTCGTGTTTCCTGTTAGTGAATTAATAAAAAAAAAGACTACATCTAGTGAAAAAAAAATTATTTTAAGAAAAAAAATTTTAGAAAAATTAAATATTTAGAACAATTCTTTTATATTTTTTTGTTTTTCACTGTACACAACATGTTTCTGGAAATTCTCAATATTTACTCAAATTAACTAAATATATTAAAAATATCAAATAGTTTGGTAAATATTTTCAATTGTTTCAAAATAATTTTTTATAGTAAATTTGGCCTTTACACTCTTGTGAAGTTGTTTTCCATATTTATGTCTCAAATTTTTATTCTTAGACAAGTATAAAATAGACTTTGATAATAATTTGGGATTTATCTCTTTAGGTTTCTTTAATTTATAATTTTTTGGATTAATAACAAAATCTGGCAACGGAGCTTGATCCACATAATTTTTTAAAGTTATTTTTTGATTTGGGTTAATTAAAATTCCACTATAATTTTTTTTTATAACCTCAGGTATACCATCAACATTTGATGCTATGACTGGTATCTTGCATAATCCAGCTTCAATATTTATCAAACCTAGTGGCTCTCTTATTGATGGCACAACTAAAATATCTAATGTTTTGATAAAATTAATAGGATTTAAAATTTCTCCTTTAAATTTAATTTTCTTATTCCCTTTTGCTAATTTTTTTAAATCTTTAGCTAAATAACCATCCCCTCCGATATGAAATTCTATATTTTTGTCTTTAAGTAAATTTGCCGCTCCTATAAATGAATGAACACCCTTAAAAATTTCAAACCTTCCAATAAATCCAACATAAATTTTATTTTTTTTATTTTTGAAAATTTTTTTAGATATTTTTGGAACTCTGTAACCATAATAAGCTAATTTAAGCTTATCTTCTTTTATTTTAAATTTTTTGATCAATAAACTCTTAGTTGCAATTGAGTTTACTATAATTTTTTTTACTAAACTTGCATTTTTTTGATATCTTTTTACTTCTTGTTTGGTCTTAATATTCCAGGCTAATCCATGCTCATGATATAAAATATTTTTAGACGGTAAAAACTTTAATAAATAAAAAATTGCTTTACTGGATAATTTATTATGCAAATAAATAATAGAGTTTTGAAAAAATAGATAATAAATAAATCTAAAAAAATCATATTTGATATTAAAAGAATTATTAAACTTCCCCCACTTCTTATCAATAGAATATTTAGTAAAAATATAATGTTTAAAATTTGAGTATTTTTGTGCGAATTTAAAATAATTTGAAAATGCCTGCTGCACACCACCCATTCTTCCAGTTAAAGAAATTATATGAATTACCTTTCTCATAAAATATCGTTAAATTTTTCATAGTATTGCTTGTCAATTGAACATGTAGAAGTAATAGTCTTAATTTTTTGACAATTTTTATCTATAGTCTCTTTATCAATTCTTAACGACATTTTAATTTTATCAACCCAATCATTCACATTAAAATTTTCAACTAAAAAACCACCTTGATTATTTTTTATCCAATAATTAGTTGATCCCAACATTGAATTTGCAACTATGGGGATGCCGCAAGCTTGTGCTTCAAGAATTGGTGTTCCAAGACCCTCATTCCAAGTAGGAAATAAAAAAACATCGCACATTTTGATAAATTCATCTATATTTTGAACGAAACCTTTTTTTAAAGTTACTCTCTCTTCTAAATTTAGCTCTTTAATTTTTTCATTTACAATTGAATAAATTTTTTTGTGTTCATCATTTTCAACAGGACCTTCCAAATATAATTTGTAATTATTTGGCAATTTTTTTATGACATCTAAAAGAAAAACATGATTTTTTCTCTTCATATAACTTGCTAAATGAAGTAAGACAATATCATCTTTTGAAAAGTTAGTGAGTTTACTTCTTAATTTATATTTATCTTCATTGTTAATTTGAAAAAATCTATTTTCGTCTACTGGGTTTGGACGCATCCAAATATTTTTTACTTTATTAACTTTGCATAATTCTTCTAATTTTTTAGAAATTGCAATTATAAGCGTATTCTCTTTCTGAAATACTTTTTCAAAAAAAAATTTAAACTGTATCGGATAGTAAGGGGTTTTAGTATTATTAACCAATTCTCTTATTATAGGTTTTTTTTTTAAATAAAAATAATAAGTTAAAAAGCCAATCGTCCAAGTATTGCCAAATGTGTGAAGTAAATTATAGTTATCTATATTCTTTCGAATAAATTTCCAGCTATATAAAATTTCCCAAAACATCCCAAATATAATTAATATGGTTCGCCATATTGATTTTTTTAAAGGAATTTTGAATGGTGGTGATATTCTGACAACATCAACTCCATCAAATTTATATTTTTTATTTCCTTGATAAAGAATTGAATTCGACAAAATATCAAAACTAATTCTGTATTTTTTTTTAAGTCTTTTGTAAGTATTATGAGCTCTTAATCCTGAGCCTGAATATTCTGGTTGATATTTACTACTAATTACAAGCACTTTCACTATTGTTCATTCCGTTTTAAATTTATTGAGTCAAATCTTTTTTATTTTATTAGTTTTAATTACAAAAGAATAGCTATCTTAACAAAGTTTTTACTCAAAAAAATTAAAATATTGATAAAAATTCTATATTATCATTAAAAAATCTTAAATATTATAATCTAGTATTTTTGTATTTAAGAAATGATACAAATTTCAAACATCTAAAGAAATATTATTTTTAAATTAAAATATTAAGACAATTAGAAATGAATAAAGTTTTTCCTGAATTTTTAACCCTCTTCAATTCCTCAAAAAGATCTGTAGATTTAATCGCTCTCTAGATAATATTCTTTTACAAGTTTTCTTTGTTTATCAATATTTTTTTGGGGAGAACTTAATGCTTTTAAAATATTTTCAGTCTCTACATAAAAAGTTCCACCGTGCTGCTTGGCAGGAACTATTTTAACAACAGAATTAAAATCTCCAAAATTATCTTTATTAAATTTTCTCAGTTTCATATCAATAAAAATTACATCTTTTCCAGCACACAATGCCTCAACTAATGCAGTTCCAGCATAATCCACAATAACAATATTTGAGCCTTTTAAGCTTTCAATAACTGATTTAGTATTTAGATATTTGGCTATTTGACCAAGATTATTATTTTCTTGAAATACACCTTTTGGATGCATCTTATATATTACTTCATATTTAAGACTTTGTAACTTTTCTATTAAATATTTTTGCCAATCGTAAAGTAGAGGGTTAGTTATTAGGCCTGATTGCATACCCCACCTCTCAGATGAAAAAGGGCTTGATAAATACAAAACTTTTTTATTAATTTTGCATTTCTTTTCAAAATTTGAATTGAATATCTTATTAAGATAGGTAGAGCCAATTGATTTAACCTGAATTTTTTTGTTTAAAACTTTTGCCTTTTTTTCCACATATTTCTTAGACTTTATTCCATATGTAACAAATATATCTGTATTGTGAAAAACTGAGTTCCAATAAAAATTATCATTAAAAAAACATTTTTCTCCTCCATGATCAAACTTCCAAACATTAATATTGTGATTTTTTGCTATAGTGGAAATTAATCTAGTATAATGACCAGTGCTAGTACCTAAAATAATATTTTTGGAATTTTTTAAAAAATTGTCATAATTTTTAAGATCGTTATAAGCTTCTGTTAAATGACTTTCTATGATTAAATTAACAGATTGTTTTTGTTCATCTTCAAGATTAAAATACTCTTCTTCTAACATAGAGCAAATTAATCTAGTTATTTTTTGAGATAAATTTTTAAATATTTTTTTTTCTAATTTGTGAGATGATAAGTAGGCGGGATGAGTAAGCTTTAAGTAATTATATTTATTAGTTAAAAATTCGTTAATCATAGTATTTCTGGATAAAACAATATATTTGAATAAATTTTTTGGAATATTTTCTGTAAAAAGTTGATAAGTTTTTTTTATAAAATTTTTTTTATATTCTTTAATGTTTCTCTCTATTAATGGGATAGTAGATAATTTTTTTTTTTCCCATATAGTATTGAGATAAGACTCGCTTGAAGAGTATATAGGTTGTACATTTTTGGATGATAATACGACATAATCATAAACATGACTTAAATAATCAGAGATACTTATAAAGATAGAAGTTTTAGCTAATTGAAAAATAATATCGTCTCTTTCAGAAAATTTTATTTTTTCAAAAAAATCGAAAAGGTTGTCATTAAAATTATTATAATCCAAATGATTTATATGCCATGAAAGTCTTTGACTCTTACTATAGAAATCTGAATTAATTAATGAAATAAGATCCAAATATTGTTTCATAAATTTAAACTTTTTATATTAATGATGATAAATATCATAAATAATTTATAAAAAACATTAAATTTAATTCATTCTTAAGGAGATAAGATATCTTTTAATAAATATAAAAAACTCAGAATAAAAAAAATAATTTTTAATTTATAAAAATAGAATTTCAATTTTTATAATTATGATATTTAGATATTTAATAATATTTGTATTTTTTTATTTGTTATTTTAAATTTTGGATGATAAGTCTTAATTTAATGATAACTGGTAACTTTGCTTCCTTTGATAAAAAAAATTTTATGAATATATTAAAATTCCATAATGAGTGATAAGCTAGGTTCTTCTACGATTTATCAAAAAAGATAACCCTGATATTTATGCCGATGAACTTTTAGAAAAACTTAAAATCAATAAAAAATTAGATCTTCCTATAAATAAGCATATAGAATTAACTATAATTAAAAACCAACAAGATATTAAAAGAATTATTAAAATTAGTGAAGGTAAAGATTATTTAAATTCACTCAATAAAAGTGTTTTATTTTTTTTAAATCATGTCAAAAATAAAAAAAAATTTAGTAAAAAAAATATAGAAATATCCTTAAAAAGTAATTCAATCATTATTTGATAATATTTATTATTAATATTCTAATGTTTTATAATTTAAACAATAAATTTATCTCATTTTAAAGATACGTCAGGTAATTTATTATTAGTCCTTAAAATAATTTTAGGAATTAAAGGTGCGGCTAATAATATAATTAAAATAGTAAATTTCGATCGATGTCTAATGCCTGAGCCAAAGCTGTCAACCCCAATCCCAAATACAAAAAAATAGCCAGCTAATATTAAAAAGGTAATTGTTAAAGAAGTATCATTTAAAATTATCTTTCGATTACAAATGATTAGATAAAACAAAAATAAATATAAAAAACTATCTATTAATCCTATAAAATGTCCTATCTTACTAATGTCCCATGGAAATGGTGAAAAAACAAAATATATAGCTCTAATAGGACTTTTATAAATAAATTCAACTGCCGAATTCATTTTTAAAAAATCAGGATATGAAGAGTCGCTTTTGTGAAAAACCTTATCTATCAAAGTACTAATATTCATAGAAGTTTCGAAAGTTCCAATTTTAGGAATATTGATTTTGTTACTAAAATAAAATGCTAAAATGATTATGCTTAACGTTATAATTATCAAATTATTTTTATTTATCTTAAGTTTACTAAATAATTTTAAAAATTTTTTTAAACTTAAAAAAATAACTATAATTAAAAAAAATATTGCGCCAACAAGCATACTTCCATGAAAAAAACTTGCACTGACAAAACCAAACAATGCTAAGATAATTGATATTAAACTTTCAGTTTTAACCCAACCAATTACACCAAAAAAAGCAACTAAAATAAAGAAGGTAACAAAAACTTCTCTCATTGTTAAAGCTGAGTATAATATTAATGTGGGAAATAGAGCTATGATCAAACCAACATTTTTTGCTATAGACTCATTGTATATTTTTTTTGCAAGCAACCAACCTAAAAAAATTGATCCCATGCCAAAAAATAAACTTATAGATTTTGCCATTAATATACTCCTACCAAACAAAGAGTAGGGAATGGCTAACACAAAACTATAAAATCTACTATCCATACCTGGGTAATGTTTAAAAACATTAAAAAAACCATCTTGTGCCATAGACCATGCTATTATTTCAAATGCTCGTGCGTCAGAACCACTATCTGGTAAAGGGATTAGATAACCAAATAATATTATCAAAATACGTAAGACCAAGCCAACAACAATAATGTTAAAAATAGCTGAGTTGCGAAGCCCAACAATCATATAAGTTAGAATGACTATTAAAATAGAAATCAAGCCAAGTATGTCAACCATCTTAGTTTTGTATATTCTTTTTTTGTATATTCTTTTTTTAAAACTTTTTTATTCTATTAACTTATAGAGGATATAAACATTATCTAATAAATTAAAATTAAAACTTAAATTTATTATTTAACTTCTTAAAATTGATTGCATTAGAAAGTATATTTTTCATTACTGGTGCTTGTTTTTTAGAGGAGTATAAAATTTCAACAGCTTTTCTACCCGCTAGTCCAAATTTTAATCTATCCTCTGGACTATTTATTAACTGCATCAAGGAATTTTGCCAAGTTATAACATTATCTGCCAGTAAACCTGAATCACTATTTTTTACAATATCAACATTAATACCTACAGGTGAGGCAATTACTGGAACGGAACATGCCATATACTGAATTAACTTGTAACCACATTTACCTTTTTCCCATGGTCCATCTATTAAAGGCATAATACCTATATCCATCTGCTGAATAAGATTGGCCTCGTTATCCTCACTCCAAGGGGCAATATCAATTTCCAAATTAGGAAGTTCAGTAACAATTTCTGATGTTGCGCCCACAAGTAACAAGCGTGCTCTATGTGAATTACAAACATTAACAAGAGCATCATAGATACTGACTAAATATTTTTGAGTAGAACGTGAACCAATCCAGCCAATTATAAGTGGTTTATTGAAGTTTTTTTTTTCTTTAATATTATAACGCCAAGGATCAAGAACCGTAGGAACAATCTTAATTGATTTGGCACGAGAACTCTTAGCATAATTCGCTAAGTAATCATTACCAACAATTACACAACTTGCATATTTCATAACAGAATTAATTTTATTTCCTAATAACTTTTTTACTAAATAATTTTTTGAAAGATCATAATCATGAAAAATTGCATCATCATAATCAACCACATAGGGTTTTCTAATTAATCTTAAAATCTTTTCAAACCAGGCTGGGAAAAATGGAAAGATCTCTTTTTCAATCCATATAAGATCGTATTTATAAATTGTTAAAAATATTAAAAATCTTTTTATATAACTTTTTAATATTATAAATATTGGGCGCTTATTATTTTCATTAAAGCTTTTAATATACTTTTCATCAAAAAAAGTACTTGGTGTTACTGAAATATTATTATTTTCTAAATAAGGAATATATTGAAAAAACCTTAATCGACTACTAGCTCCTCTTACATTGTATCTTGTGAGTAATAGTATTTTTAGTGACTGTTTTGCAGACATTTATTAATTAATTTAAATTTTTTTTAACTTATATGAAACTTCATAACATGGGATGATCCATGTAAAGTTTTCTTCATATAACTCTTGAAGATAACGTGTTGAATTAAAAAAAATTTGTATTAATTTTTTATATGCGTGTCTTATATAAAATGGTCTGTAAGATTGAAATCCTAGTTTTACATCAATAAGTAAAACATTAGGGTTTTGACAATATTTTGGAAATGTTCTTGAAAATAGTTTTGACTTAGAAAGATAGCAAAAATTATATAATCCAAATTTACTTTTATGTGTTGGGTCAGAATAATAAAATGGATTACTGAAATGTGGAACTACTACATTCATTAGACCATCTTTTTTTAATATACGAATTATTTCATCTACGATTTCTTTGTAGTTTTCAATATGTTCTAGGAAATGAAATGAATATACTTGATCTACTGAACTATCTTTAATTGTTTTTAATACTTCTATTGCATCACCAACAATATCAACGCTATCAGAATCAAGTATATCTATACCAATAGCATTTGAAATATGTTTTTTACTTCCTACACCAAGCTCTAAAACTACCTTTTCCATACTAGGCATAGTTTTTAAAAAGCCATATTTATCAATCATAAATAGTTATTATTAAATTATTTTTTAAATAATTTTGACGTTGATAATTTTATCTTATTTAGTCTATATCGCAACCAACTATTCAAAAATCTAACATTGATAATTTTTTTTGAATTTTTTCCATAAAAAATAAACTTTGAATGATTCATATACTCAAAGTAATCATTTTTGAATATGTTTAATGGCATTAATAAGTATTTTTCTTTTAACTTCCAAATACAATAACTAAAACTTACTTGATCTCTTGAACTATAGATATCAATTTGATTGGCCCAATAATCCATTAATTTTACAACTTTTTCACTAAGGTTATTTCGTAATAATATACCACTTGAGATTAAACCAAAATTTTTAGGCAATCCCTCTTTTTTATAATCTGCTGCTTGTTGTCTTAATGTTTTGATACTATCTTTATAAATTGATTCATCAATTTCTTCATAAACACAATCTCTTTCATTGTGGGGAAAACAAGATAACGAATTGTTATAATATTTTTTACAGAAATCTTTTATACTTCCTTTTATAAAAAAAGATGCATCTATCCACAAATTAATTTTGTGCCTATGAAAAATTAAATGGGGAAGCACCTTCAAAAGTCGAGCTGTTCTTCTAGGATCTCTATATATATAATCAAATTTTATAACTTTCCAAATACGAGATTTTATTTTATCACTATCTGTGAAACAAACATAATCAACATCTTTGTCTACTATTAAAGGGTCTTTTAATTTATCATACTCACCAATTATGGCTGTATAGACTACTATATCTTTACTTAATGCATGTTCGTCGTAAAGTGTTGAAAACTGAGAGATGAAATTATTCATAAGTTAATAATTATAATATTCGCAAAGTAAGCAACTATTCATAGTTTAGTTATTTTTGTACCATTTTTTTTTTTGGTAATTTCAACATAATCTAATACCAAAATACCTTTCTCAAAATTAAATGTATGTGTACCTTTTATACCTTTAAAAAATGTTGGCTCAGCTTCAAATAAACTCTTTTCTGAATATTCTAATGTGGTTAATTTATCAATTTTTGCTACACCAAAAGCCTCACCATAGAGATCAAACCCTTGACGTTGGTATACTCTATATATTGAATTCATATCTTTTATCAATCCACCATTGCGCCCTGTTAAAGGATCAAAGATTACAGGATTATTAATATGAGGTATCCAATCATCTGTCATAGGATTAGATGCATAAAATATATGTAACTGAGAGCTAAGATCACATATTGAACTTCTATCAAGATTAGTTAGCATCCACCATTTATCATCATGAGCAAAGATAGACGTATCTGCTGCAGAAACATCATACATAAGAGTTTTGTGAAAAACCCACCTAAGAGGAAAATCAATACATTTATAGATCCTAATCTCACGCTTTTCACTAGTTTCAGGACACATATAAAGCTCATTATTAAATTCAAACAGATAGGGGTAAGATAAATGAAAATCCTCTACTAAAGCTGTCCCTAATTCAGTGCTTGATCCTGGGGATAATTTATACACCGATATACTTCCCTTTTTTTTTAATAAATTATAATCTTCAACAAAACAATAATGCGATCCATTTCTATAAATGACAAAAGGATCAGCTAAAAATCGATTTTGTGGATTTGGAATTTTTATTGATTGGTTAAGTTCAGCATTGTGCCAAGTATCAATAAATTGATAAGCCACATTCCAACGATAGCATCTACCACCATATGCAATAAAAAGTTTTTCAAGTAAAATTCTTGTGGTTTTCAATAAATAAATAAATGAGTGGATAATACTGGGAAACGAGGGCAAAATTTGAGTAGCGATCTTGGTCTTATGAATATTTAAAGATGATTTTTTAGAGGTAATGTCTTCTATTGCATCATGAAGATAAGGATTGGCTATCTCATAAAGATTTGCTAAATTTAAACTATAAAACCAACTTGTTGCAACAAAACCTCTGTATAAAATTTCAGCTTGTCCAAATTCATCTTTTAATCTTTGAATAATAAAACCAGTTCTGGGTCTACGATCATAGACTTCCCAAAATCCAGGTGGACCAATTTGATTTTTTTCGTCATCGGAGTAATGGGTTGCTACAATTCCATTAGGACAGACTGTTAATATTTCACCCTTTAAATTTCCAGTAGAAGTATAAATTAACAAATCTAATTTAGCATTTTTTATTTTTTCAAGATCTGGTTTTGTATACTCGATTATTAAACTATCCTTAGAAGTCTTTGGTTTAATTTTTATAATTTCAAATTCATCTTCTTCATGAAGTTGAAATTTATTATAGAAATTTGAATATTTTACTAAACGTTTTAGATATACGGATTCTAATTTACATATTGCTTTGAAAACTATATTGGATAAGCATCGTGTCAAACCATAATTTTGAATTTTTGAAACAATTTTTGTAATTATGTTTTTGTTGTGATCACTCGTTTCATTAATAAGTAAAGTTGAAATTTGATAATTTTTAGATTTTTTAGAAAGTTGAACTAAATCGTATATTTGTTTAGTTACTTCTATTGAATCTATGATTACACCTATTCTTTTTTTCATTTTAAAATTCTAAAAATTAAATTAAGTCTATTTATTTTTTTATAATTTTCACTGAAATAACAAATTAAAAGTAAAATTATATAGAAATATCATGAATGTTTAAAGATTATCTATTGAATAAAATTATCGAAGCAGACAATCCAACTCCAAAACCACATAATAAAATTTTTTTTTTATTTTTAAATTTATTCATATTTTGTTTAATCAATAGTGGAATAGAAGTAGATACAAGATTTCCGTGATTTGTAAAATTTAATGGAAAAAAGATGTTGGAATTAATTTTTTTTTGTATTAGACTCATCACAACCTTTCCTGCTTGATGAGAGAAAATACAATCAATATTTTTGCTTAAGTTCATAATATCAGGAATTACATCTCTCATTGCAAAAGAAACAACAGCAGGTCCATTCATGTTAATTTCATTTTGAGAAAAACTTAAGTCATTTTCTGTGTTTATGATATTTTTAAATATTTTTTTCTTTAATTTTAAACCATTTTTTTTAAATTTTATTAAAGTTGCTGCTGCTCCATCACTAAATAAACACCTTACAGCTTTATTATTTTTATTTATAAATTTAGAATAAGTGTCAGTTGTTACCAATAATATTTCGGCTTTATTATTATTTTTTATTAATTCATAACTAATTTCTAAAGCATCTACAAAACCTGTGCATCCTTGATTTAAATTTATACAGTGTATATTAGGCAAATTTAATTTACTTGATAAATAATTTGAAACTCCTGGAAATCTAATATTTGAGGTATTGGTTACACTTATTATATGAGTAATTCTATTTAGTTTTGATTTCTCGAAAATTTTGCACGCTTTTAGGGCTAGACTTTCTGCAGTCTCTTTATTATTTGCTATGGTTCTTTTTTTTATTCCAGTTAAATTAAATATAGTATTTTTTTTAAGATTAAATTTTTTTTCTATAAAACTATTTTTTTCTATTATTGAACCTAATGCTTCATTAATTTCAACAATTTCGATCATTGTAAATCTAAAATTTATTATTTAATTGTTTTTTCAATAAGATCATCAATATCTTTAAAATAAACTATAGTTTCAAATTTTTTATCATCTAAAATTTTAGAAAATTTTGCATCTACATTACTTATCAGACTTATTATCACCATAGAGTCCATTAATTCGTTAACTTTATCATTTGCCTTAATCTTTTTTTTGTCCAGATTAAATGACTCTGAAATAATATCTATATGTTTCATTTGAACAAATTAATTAATATATATATGTTTACAAAGCAATACAGTAATCACTTAAGAGTCAGCTCTGAATTAGAGGGATAAATAAAATTTTCATAAATATTGTTTTTTATTAGCCAAACATTTGGATGAAAATTTTCTTCATTTTTTAAATGAAAATTAATTCTATAAATTTTATATCGAATTATCATCCATATCAGCCAGAAAAAAGGTACCTTAATTATATTGTTTTTGCTATAGATGTTCAAAATAGAGATATTTATTCCAAATTTTTTTACGAAATCAAGTCTAAAAAATAAATCTTTTTTAACATTTCCTTCTTGTTTACCAGCTGTGAAATCAATAGGGGTAATTCCATGATTTATTAAAGTAATGAATTTCCCTAATGATGCAATTCTTAAAAATGGTTTGACTTTATTAAAACCAATAGTTTTTTTTTTCACAGTCATATCTTGATATTTCAAACGTTTGAGTATTTTGCAAACAACTTCACTCGGGGTATAATTAGTAATTATTTTATCATCTAGAGCAGATGTAAGATTGTTGGCAAAATTTAATACTTGCATGTTCCTGTGGCTATCTTTGGCATACCAAGCTGAAAGATTAATAATGTGTTTTTTTTCTATCTCACTCCATCCTTGATGAAATAATAAAATCCCAATAGCTATCTCCCCTTTATCAATACAAACTGCTGCTAACGGCATATCATTATTTTGATTTAATAATCTTTTAAATATTCTATTATTTTTGTCTTGATCCCATGCAAATCCTTTTTGTAAGAAATTAATTGCCTCGCGAAGTAACTCGGGTTTATAAACTAATTGAAAACCGTCTTGAAAAAAATTTTGCATTATTAGATATTTAATATACTAACAAATTTATATAATCTAAACTAAGTTATTTAAAATTTATGAAAGCTGATATTGCAATAATTGGAGGTGCTGGTCACATAGGTTTGCCGCTTGGAATGCTTTTTGCTGCAAAGAAAAAAAAAGTTATTTTATATGATAAAGATTCAATAAATTTAAATAAAATATCTAACGGTAAAATGCCTTTTTTAGAAAGAGGAGGTGATGAATTTTTAAAAAAAAATAAAAAAAGACTCTTTATCACTCAAAATAAAGAAGATTTAAAAGATGTAAAAATTTTAATTGTTTGTATAGGAACTCCAGTAAAAAAATCAAAACCTGATCTTGAATTTTTTTTCAAATTATTCAAAGAAATAAAACCCTATATCACACCTGATAAATTACTCGTTATTAGAAGCTCAATTTATCCTGGCACAATAAATGAAATACAAAAATATCTCGGAAAAAAATTTAAAAATATTTCTTATTGTCCAGAAAGGGTTGTACAAGGAAATTCCATTATTGAATTGCCTAAACTTCCTCAAATCGTTTCAGGGTTAAATCCAAACTCTATAAAACTTTCAAAAAATTTGTTTAAAATGATATGTAAAAAGATCATCGTCACTACGGTTTTGGAAGCTGAACTTATCAAGCTATTTTCTAATGCATGGAGATATATAAACTTTTCTATTGCAAACCAATTTCATGATATTTGTGAAAATTTTAATATAAATTTTAGTCAATTAAGAAAAAACATGATTGATGGATATGACAGGAACAAAGAAATCCCTAAAGCTGGATTTGCAGCTGGCCCATGTCTTTATAAAGATACTGCACAATTAAACACATTTTTAAAAAATTCTTTCACATTGGGAATAGCTGCTACAAATATTAACCAAAATTTTCCTAAAAAAATTTACTTAAAATTACAAAAAAAATTTGGATTAAAACTTAAAAATAAAAATATTGGGATACTTGGTGTTGCATTTAAATCAGAAATTGATGATACTCGAGATTCCTTAGCAATTGAACTATACAATTTATTAAAGAGAAAAAAGCTAAAAGTAAATATTTCTGATGAGTATGTTAAAATGAAAAATATAATTGATAAAAAAAAACTTATCAAAAAATCAGAGATTTTAATTATTGGTGCACCTCATAAATCATATAAAGATATTTATATTCCAAAAAATAAATATTTAATTGATACGTGGGGCTTTCGTGAAAAATAATGTTCTATTGCTTGGTGGATCAGGAACATTAGGTTCATCAATAATAAAATCTGAACTTTTTAAAGATTTGCTATATCCAAACAGTAATGAGTTAAATATTTTAAATCAAAAACAATTAGAAAAATATTTCTTAAAACATAATATCAAATTAATAATTCATTGTGCAGCTCTAGCGAGAGTTCGTGATTGTGAAAGCAATAAAGATAAAGCTTTAAAAATTAATGTTAAAGGTACATCAAACATTGTAAATGCAATATTAAAACTAAACAAGAATTATAATAAAAAAATTAAATTGATATTTATTTCAAGCGATGCTGTCTATAAATCTTGTGATGGCAAATACAAAGAAACGGACAAACTTTCAGCATATAATTTTTATGGCACAACAAAAATTAAAGGTGAAAAATTAGTTAAAAAACTTAAAAACTATATAATTATAAGAACTCGTTTTTTTGATAAAAAAAATATTAAATTTAAACAATATGCTTACAATATTTTTACTTCATCTTTAGAAGTTGAAAAATTATCTAAATATATATTCAAGTTAGTTCAAAAAAAGTTTAATGGAACTATAAATATTGGAAGAAATAAAATATCTGATTATAAATTATACAAAAGATTTAAAAAAACAATAAAACCATGCGATAAAAATGAAATTATACAAAATTTGAGTTTAAAAATAGCTACTGATGCATCTCTTGATCTTAGTAAAATGCAAAAAATTTTATGATAAAAACTCCTATAGATATAATTATTCCTGTCTATAACGAAGGAGAAAAAGTTTATAATCTTCTTAAATTATTTAATGATAATATTAAAAACAAATTTAGAGTTTTATTTTGTTATGATTTAGATGATGATAATATTTTCAACTACATAGAAAAATTTCAAGAATTTAATTTTGAAATTAAGTTTATTAAAAATCCAAATAGAGGTCCGTGTTCAGCAATTAAACAAGGTTTTTTAATGAGTAATTCAGAATGTGTAATAGTATATCCAGCTGATGATTTTTTAAATTTTAATATTTTAGACAAAATGTACGGTAATTTTAAAATGGGTAGCGAAATTGTTGCAGCCAGTAGATTTGTCAAAGGTGGGTCCATGAAGGGGTGTCCTTTTATAAAATCTTTCTTAGTAAGAGCAGCATCATACTCTCTTTACTATCTTTCAAGTATACCTATTAAGGATGCTAGTAATGGATTTAGATTATTTTCAAGAAAAATTTTAGATGAAATTAAAATAGAGTCTAAAGTAGGTTTTGCCTACTCTTTAGAAATTTTGGTAAAATGCAACAGGCTAAAATATAAAATTACTGAAATACCAGCACAATGGGAAGAGCGCAGTGAGGGGTCAAGTAGATTTAAAGTATTTAAATGGCTTCCACAATATTTAAAATGGTATAGATATGGTTTTGCAACAACATGGCTAAGAAAAAAAAATTAACTAGAAATATACTTGTAACAGGAGGAAGTGGTTTTATAGGGTCTGCTATAGTTAAGTATCTTGTAAAAAATCAAAATAATAATGTAATAGTTTTTGATAATAATTCCCGTGGAAAAAGCTCTAGGCTTAAAGATGTAAAAGATAAAATTACCTTTATAAAAGGTGACATAAGAAATGAAGATAATTTAAATGCTATTAAAGGCAAAATTGATACTGTGATTCATCTGGCATATGTAAATGGAACAAAATTTTTTTATCAAAAACCATTAGAAATTTTAGATATTGCAATAAATGGCTTGATAAATGTTTTAAACTTTTCTAAAAAAAAAAGAGTTAAAAACTTTTATCTAGCATCAAGTTCTGAAGTTTATCAAACACCATTGAAAGTACCAACAGATGAAAATGAGATGCTAAAAATACCAGATATTCATAATCCTAGATATTCATATGGAGGAGGTAAAATTATTTCTGAACTATATGGTATTCATTTTGCAAATATATATTTTAAAAAATTCATAATATTTAGACCTCATAACGTTTATGGTAAAGATATGGGTAATGAGCATGTAATTCCTGAATTTATTAAAAGATTCAAGCAAATTAAAAATAAAAATAAATTTACAATTCAAGGTTCAGGTAATGAGATTAGGTCTTTTATTTATATAGATGATTTTGTAAAAGGATTCGATCTTATATATAAAAAGGGAAAAAATTCAGAAATTTATAATATTGGAACTAATAAAAAAATTAAAATAATTAACTTAGTTAAAATTTTATCTGAAATTTTTAATAAAAAAATTATAATTAATAAAAAAAAACTTTTAAAAGGTAGTCCAAGCATAAGATGTCCTGATATAAGAAAAATAAAAAAAATTGGATTTAGACCAAATATTAGTTTAAAGGAAGGCCTTAAAAAAATTATTATTAATGATTAAAAAAAGTTCAAAAGAAATTACAAAATGCCAGATTTCAAATTCTAAAGAATTAGAGTCTATAATTTTTTTAGGATATTTGCCGTCAGTTAATACTTTGCACAAAATAGGATCGACTCTTAAAGAAGAAGTTAAATTTCCAGCAGAACTATTATACTGTAAAAAATCAAAATTAGCACAATTGGGTTGTATAGTTAACAAGGAAATACTTTTTCCAACTTCATACCCATACACAAGCAGCACTACAAAAATATTAAGAGATAATTTTGCAGAACTTTATAAAGATGTACAAAAAAAAATTTCTCTTAAAAAAAAAGATTTAGTAATAGACATTGGATCAAATGATGGAAATTTGTTAAGTAATTTTCAAAAAAATCATAGAGTGCTTGGTGTTACTCCTGAAAAAATTGGCAGACTGGCTATAAAAAAAGGTATACCAACAATACTTGATTATTTTAATAAAAAAACATCAATTAAAATTATAAAAAGATATGGAAAGGCAAAAATTATTACTGCTACGAATGTTTTTGCACATATAGATAATATAAACGAAATAGTTAAAAATATTTTAAATACTTTAGAAAAAGATGGTATTTTTATTTCAGAGTCGCACTACTTGTTACCACTTATAGAAACTGTTCAATATGATACAATTTATCATGAGCACCTAAGATATTACTCTGTCCAAAGTCTAAACTATTTATTTAAAAAACATGGTTTAGAAATAATTGACACAAAAGAAATCTCTACACACGGAGGGTCAATTAGAGTTTATGCTGCTAGAAAAGGTATTTATAAAATTACAAAAAATGTAAAATCACAATTAAAAAAAGAAACCAAATTATTAAACAAAAAAAGTTTTGATAAGTTTAAAAAAAAAGTAGTTAATTCTAAGATTAAATTGTTTAATGTTATTGATAAAATTAAAAATTCGAATAAAACAATATTTGGTGTAGGAGCTCCCTCAAGAGCTTCGACACTGATTAATTATTTACGATTAGATCAAGATATAATTGATTGTGTTTTAGAAATTAATGGCTCTTATAAAATTGGTAATTATATACCTGGAACAAAGATACCTATAATAAATGAAGATATCTTAAATAAAAAAAAACCTGACTATTTATTACTATTTTCTTGGCATATAAAAAATGAATTAAAGAAGAATTTAAAAAAAAAAGGTTTTAAAGGTAAATTTATTATTCCTTTACCTTATCCAAAAATAGAAAACTAATAATTTTAAGATTTTAATTAATACTAAATAAACAAAGATTTTATTAAAAAAATTTCTCCAGTACAAATTGGTGCATTGGAAATGGACGATCATACCCTGCTGCACCAAAAGGTGCAAAAAGACAAAATATAGCAATTAATAAGTTCCATTTTGAGTAAGTATGACCACTTTTTGCAACTAATTTTAAAGTAAGTAAAAGTGCCATATTAGCACTCATCGCAATCCATCTATAAATATCCATTGCGACTAAGGTTATAAGCAATGGAAATAATATTGCAAGAACAAGGAAAAATATTTCTCTTCTAGAATGAATTTTTTGTACAGCTCTCAACGTTAAAATTATAACGTACAGTAATGGTGGAAGCGTAAATATAAATCTACCATCTTTTATATGTGATAAGTGATATTCTATTGATGAATAAAAGTTTAGTCCTGCAGAAGTGCTTACTTCATAATAGCCACTCCAAAGAATATGTTTCATGTAGGCATTGGGAAGTTTAGTTTGCATTAAATCTTTAAACTCCAATTCAGAAATATCTAATTTTCCAAAAAATAAGATGATCACTATTGCCGAAAGTGTAGTTATAATGGGTATAATAGTGCTAGTATTTAAAATTTTTAATTTATTAGTGCCATTACAAATGTAGAATGCAAAAAATTGAGCAGGCAAAGTAAAAATAAAAAGCTCATGAATCAATATTCCCAAAAACAGAAGCAAACTAAAAATTATGTAATTTCTTACAAAGAATATATTAATTATCGAAATGATAAGGATAAATATATCTAAATTACCAGTATTGTAACCTTGATGAATTATAAGAGCTGGAGATAATACGACTCCTAAGACAAAAAGAAAATCCTTTATGTTATTTTTAAAGCAATAATAGGCTATTAAACTCGTCATAATAAAAATAGACATAATATGAATAAATAATGCAGAAATATATTCATTGGAAAATAAAGAGTTAATTTTACTCTCAGACAATAAAGTCCCCACTAGTCCACGTCGAAAAAAACCAAAATCTGTGTAAGAAATATATAATTGCCACAATCTACCATAAGATAAAAAACCTAGATCAGTGACAACCCATCTATTCAAAATAGCACAAGAATAAAATAATGCGAAAATAAAAATTAAAAAAAATAAATTGGATGAATTTTTCTCTATTATATTAATCATGATTTTAAATGTACACCAAATATAACTTTTTGAAATATATTGATTAAGATCAATGCATAATATCTAATTTATAACAATAGGCTTGTGGTGAAGTATAATTACAAGTCTCAAATCAAATCCTTTGAAATCTTTAAGAGATACTCGCTATATTCATTATTTTTAATATTTTTTGCTAAATTGACTAATTCTGTTTTTGATATCCAACCATTTTTAAATGAAATCTCCTCTAAACAGGCAACTTTATGACCATGAGATTGTTCGATAGATTTTACAAACATATTAGACTCTAACAAACTGTCATAAGTACCAGAGTCAAGCCAAACATACCCTCGACCAAGAAGTTGGAGTTCTAATTGATTTTCCATGAGATACTTCTCATTTAGAGATGTAATTTCTAATTCTCCTCTATGAGATGGTTTGAGGTTTTTAGCTTTTTCTATAACAGTATTATCATAGAAATAAAGCCCAGTAACTGCAATATTTGATTTTGGTTTTATTGGTTTTTCTTCAATGCTTATAATTTTTTTTTTATCGTCAATTTCAACAATACCATATCTCTGAGGATCTTTAACTTGATTACCAAATATAACTGCTCCACGGTGATCATTAGTAAATATTTTTTTTAATATACCTGACAAGCCACTTCCATAAAAAATATTATCTCCTAAAATTAAACATACATTGTCTTTATTTATAAAATCCTCACCAATAATGAAGGCTTGTGCTAACCCATCTGGAGAAGGTTGAACTTTATATTTAAATTTAATTCCTAACCAACTTCCGTCACCTAAAAGGTTCTTGAATTTATCTATATCCTCTGGAGTAGATATTATTAATATTTCTTTAATTCCAGCCAACATTAGAACTGAAATAGGATAATAAATCATAGGCTTATCGTAAATAGGTAATAGCTGTTTAGATACAGCTTTTGTAATAGGATATAATCTGGTTCCATGACCACCTGCTAAAATAATTCCTTTCATTTTTTTAAAAGTCCCAACCTTTCACCCTGATAATTTCCATCTTTAACTTTCTTACACCAATTATTATTTTTTAGATACCACTTTACAGTTTTTTCAATACCTGTTTCAAAAGACTCTTTTGGTTTCCAATTTAATTCATTGTAAATCTTAGACGCATCAATAGCGTATCTAATATCATGTCCCGATCTATCTTCTACATATTTAATTAGTTGTTCATATTTTTTAATTCCTTCAGGTTTAACGGGAACTATTTTTTCTAAAATTCTACAAATAGTTTTTACAACATCAATGTTTTGTATTTCATTGTGTCCTCCAATATTATATGTCTCTCCAATTTTGCCATTAAGAATTGTTTTTAATAGCGCTTTTGCATGGTCTTCAACATAAAGCCAGTCTCGTATTTGTTTTCCATCACCATAAATAGGTATATTTTTACCCTCTAAGGCATTTAATATAATTACTGGAATAAGCTTTTCTGGAAACTGATAAGGTCCATAATTATTAGAACAATTAGTGATTAGTGCAGGAAAGTTGTAAGTTCTTTGCCATGCACGCACTAAATGATCAGAACTCGCTTTAGAGGCTGCGTAAGGAGAACTTGGCGCATATGCAGTTTTTTCAGTGAATAATTTATCATTTTTTTTTAAATCACCATAAACCTCATCTGTAGAAACATGTAGAAATCTAAAATTCTTTTTTTTAACTTTATCTGTTTTAGATAAGTAGTTTTTTGACTCCTCAAGCAAAGTATAGGTTCCGAAAATATTATTTTTAATAAATTCTGCTGGAGAGTCTATTGATCTATCAACATGACTTTCGGCAGCTAAATGTATTATTTTGTCTGGCTGATATTTATTAAATATTTTTGAAACATCTTTTGATGAGCAAATATCAATTTTTTCAAATAAATACCTTTGACTACTATCTATACTTCTTAATGACTCTAAATTTCCAGCATAAGTTAATTTGTCAATATTCACAACTTGATGATCTGTATTTTTGATCATATGTCTAATAACTGCTGATCCAATAAAACCTGCACCACCTGTAATAATAAATTTCATAAATAATCTCTGGCCAACTAATTAAACATTAATTATATATTTATCATAATACACAATATACATTATATTACCAAAACATTAAAATTTACTCTCGGAAAGAGATTTTATTCTATCTTAAAAAATTAACAGAATTATAAATTTTAGATTTTTGTATCTTAAATAAATCATCTAGAGACCTATTATTTAAAATTCGATTAATTACTAATGCTGAAAGATCGCCCTCTAAATTTTGCCACTTTGTTCCATATGTTTCACTATAGTTTTTGATAGCATGTTGTCTTTTTAAATCACAAGATTGAATTTTAATAATATTGTTTATATTCTCAAATGAAAAATCATTTTGTAATCTTTTTGAAATTCCTTTTTCAACATAACCATAATAATCTGAAAATAGGACTTCGCTGCTCATTTCATAGTAAAGTGTTGGCACACCTGCTAAAGCAGCCTCAAGATGAATACTTGAGTTGCTTGCGATAAGTAAATTCACGTTCATAAAATAATCCTCAACTAATTCTTCCGAAGAATTTGACCATGTCAACCAATTTTTGTCTTCAATATAGGCTTTAAGTTTTCTGATAAAAAACAAAGGTTGGCTTTGATGAGTCCGTACTATACAATTTACCTTCATATTAGAAAAATGATCCAATATCTTATTGACATCGTAAAAATCATCAAAAGGATTGACTGCCAAACCTATATGTAACCCTTCTAGTTTTTTTTTCTTATTTTTTTTTATGACTATCTTTTTTTGTCCTGTTAATAATACTTGGCAATTCGATGAATTTTTTTTAATTCGTGTATTAGTTTTTTTTTGAATTTGATAAGCGTTCAAATAAGTTTCATAAGCAACATTGCCATCTAAAAGTGCATAATCAAACTCTAATGGAGGAAAAAACTTACTAACCTGTGCATGTTGTACATAAAGTGTTTTTATATCATTTATCTCTGCAGAAATACGAACGCTTCTAAGAAAGACATGGTGATCATTCGAAACTATAATGATTTTTGGCTTTGTCTTTTCAAGTATGTCTATGAAGTAAGGCACAAGTATATAGGCCTCGCAAAAAAGATTAAAATGCATGGCAATTTCGTAATCTCGTTTCTCTCTTTTTAATTTAAAATAAAGCGGTATTGCACGGCTAAAAAATAAAATAAGGCTACAAAATATGATTTTAAAGTTATACTTCAAAGATATTGTATCTTTGAAAAAAAGATTTTTTGGAATTACATTTTTACTAGCTGTTATAAAGAATTCATCACCATTTGCATCTAAACTTTCAAGAGTGCTTTTGACACTATTAAATTGATTGAACGATCCTAAAACTACATATATTGGTTTATGAGATAATCTTTTTTCAAAAAAACTCAAATTTCGTAATAATCTAAAAAAAAATAACAGAGATTGAAAAAAAAAACCTTTTAATATTGGTTTGGGCCGTCTCCTATCCTCATCCATAACTTGTTTTATTTTATTTCCGGATAAAAAATAATTTAAGTTAAACTCACTTTCTTTAGTAAGTGCTAATTTTGATCTACTTAAGAGTTCAAAAAAATTCATAAAAAATTATTTTTTAAGTAAATAAAAAATTTTCTTACTGGTATTCTGACTTTTTCCATTTCAGCTTTAGCACCATCTTTTATTTTGATCAATTGACCAAACATCAGGTTCTGATTTCATTAACCAATATTGCATCTAATTGTGTTTGTTAGCAATATTAGATTGATTTAAAAACTACTTGCATTTTATAACCTAGATATTTTTTATGTAAAATTTTATCATCAAATATTCCTAAAAAATTTTTTTCTTTAGAACTTCCCAAATACGGATGATCATAATTTAAATAATTTGAAATAATTGGAATTTCTGAAATTATAGACTCAACCAAAAGAACCTTAAACTTGTTTTTTTTTGCAATATTATAAATATTATTTTCATTAAAGAGATTAACGTGTTCAATACCATCAAAGACATTACACTTTTGCTGTAAAATTCTTGCAGCTAAAGAATTTACATTCGGTGTTTGAAAAAAAAATAGTCCACCAGGTTTTAAGCTTTTTTTTATTGTTTTAAGAAGATCGTGAGGATCCTTTACATGTTCAATAACATCCCACATGGTAATAACATTAAATTTATAATTCAATTTTTCTTGAACTTCATGTAAGTTGATATTTTTTACATTGTGATTTTTTTTTGCAATATCAATCTCTTTTTCATTTAATTCTATCCCAAATGTTTTCCACCCTTTTTCCTTTGCAATATCTAAAAAAAAGCCAGTGGAACAACCTAAATCAAGAATGTTTATTTCTTTTTTGGATTTTATAAATTTATTTATATTTGTAATTCCATAAGAATATATTTTTTTATAAAAAGGACTTTCATCTTTTACAGTAATTGACTGGGCAATACCCATATTTTTATAATAACTTTCTAGGTGTACATCTGTAAAGCAAGGATTTAGATATACTAATTGACAACTTTTATTTTTACACCGCACATAATTACCACCATTTTTTTTAAACAAAAAAATAAAGTTATTTTTATTACAAATTGGGCAATTTCTTAATTCCAAATATTTTGAGTCAATATCTCCATTTTTATCATGAAATAATTTGTGATAATCATAAGCCTTATCAAGTTGCTTTTGTCTTTTAATATGTAATTTTTTTGACCCTTTTTTTAATGCTAAATCAAAGTTTGTTTTATTCATATGAATTATTAAAATTGACTAATTTTATTATCTTTTATTATGATGTAATTGTATATTAGTGTTTATTTATATTGTCTATTAATCTTTATTTAAGAAAGCTAAGAGGAATTGATAGTCGGCAGGATTTTTCGAGGTAAAGGTCATAAAAACATTTAGCTAAAATTTGGTTAAATATATCTAAAAATCTATACATATTTTTCATCAAAAAACTTTAGTAATCTTCTATTTTTAACTTTATAGCGATGTTTAGGAAGTTTATTATTTACAATGTAATCTATCCACCACAAGCAATCTTTAAAACCCAATAAATGTCTCATCATAACTGTAGAAGACAGCCTAGGATTAATTTCAAAAATAGCATACTTATTTTTTTTTATCTTAAGTTGCACATTTATGGAGCCATTTAAATTAATCTTTTTAGCTAATTTTAGCAAAGTATTTTTAAGAGCAACGTTATTAACCTCTTCAGCAAAGTAAGTATATCCTTTATTTAATCTTCTATTTAAAATTATAACATCTCTAAACTCTCCTAATTGTATGACAGCGCATGTATATTCTTTATAACTATCATCAAGAAACTCTTGTATAATCCAATTATCTTTTTTTAATTTATTTAGTTTCTTAAATTCTTTTTGTGAATCAATTATTTTATATCCTTGATTTCCATGACCAAAGTTTTTTTTTAAAAAAAAAGTGTTAGAAAATTTTTTGATCTCACCTAGTTTTAAACAAAAACTTGGAACAGAAAAGTTTTTTTTTTTTAGAAAAGTATGAGTTTTTAATTGATGAGAAAAAGTATTAATTATTTTAGGTGTATTTATAAGAATAGAGTTATTTTTGAACTTCTTTAAATTTTTAGAAAAAAAAATAATTTCAGACTCGGTAGTTGGTATAATTATTTGATAATTATTTGATATTTTTTTTATATTTCTAAGATAATTTTTTTTAGAAGGATAACTAACTTTATATATTTTATTAAATAAAAATTCGCTAGGGCCAGATACTTCTAAATCAGTACCATCAATTATAGACTTTTTATAACTTGATCTCAAAATTCTAAATATTGATTGAGCAATATCACCATGTGCTCCGGTAATTAAAAATTTCATTTTAAAAATATTTTATTAGTCTTTTGTTATTAGGATCGTATTTGTTTATTTTATTAATTAAGCTTGTTGAATTAAATTTAGTTTTTTTAAAAATTATTTTTTTTGTTTTTGTATCAATAATCACCCATTTTGCCAAATCATTACCATCTCTTGGTTGCCCCACAGAGCCAGGGTTCAATACAATATTTTTTTTCATTTTTTTTTTCATTTGTATATGTGTGTGTCCCAGTAAAATAAAATCGTATTTATATTTTTTAAATTTATGAATATAATTTTTAAATTTATTTGGATAAACATAAAGATTGGGGTCCCATGGAGAACCATGTGATAATAAAAATTTTAGATTATTAATTACTATTTCTTTATTATTTTTTAATTTTTTTATGAAATTAATATGTTTAGTTTTAAGTTTTTTAATAGCTAAGTTTATTCCATTACCATATTTAGTAACAAATAAAGGGAGTTTTTTTTTATTTTTTAGTATTTCAAGAAATATATCTTCATGGTTCCCTTTAATACAAATTGCTTTTTCTTTTATAAGGAGATCAATACATTTTTCTGGTTCATAATAATAACCTACATAGTCTCCCAGACATAAAATTGTCTTAACGCCTTCTTTTTTTGCCTCTAGGATACATTTTTTCATAGCATCGTAATTTCCATGGATATCGGATAAGATACATACTTTCATTTTATATCTTTTTTATTGCAAGTTTAAACTTCGTATAATTTATTTTATAATTTGGTATCACTATTTGGTCATTATTTTGATCTTTATTATTCATAATAATCATTTTTAAATTATATTCTTTTTTTATATTGTTTAGCATAGTCCTAATACTTAAAGTTTCTCCACATACATAAAATATACCTTTAAGTTCTTTATTTAAACAATCAAAAATAAATTTTGCAGCGTCTTTTAGATAAATATAATTTCTTTTCTGATTTCCACTATTATTCAATTCTATTGAATTTTTTTTAAGCCCTTCTTTTAATATTTTATTTATGTAAAGATGATTTGGACCATTTTGGCCAAAAATTCCTGGAAACCTAATTATCGCATGATTGCAATTTGATTGTAATATTTTGTTGTCACCCATTAATTTAGATCGACCATAAGCTGTTGAATTATCTAATTTTGTTTTAATTGAATATTTTTTTTTTTGACCGTGCACATATACTGTCGAAATATGTATTAAAAATTTTTTAAATTTTTTACAGTAATCTGCAAAAATTCCTGGCAACTCAAAATTAAGTTTGAATTGCTTTATATTTTTTTTTTTAAAATCGATTGTTGCTGCCATATTGATTATAATATCTGGCTTTATTTGTTTCAAAATTTTTTTTATATTTTTTTGGTTTTCAAGGTTACAGCTAATGTATCCTTTCTTTTTTTTTTTAGAAATTTTGTATACATCTATTTTTTTTAATTTTAGTATTTTACATACTTCTCTGCCTAAAAATCCAGTTGATCCAGTAACTAGTATTTTCATTACTACTAAAATTTACTTAACGTGATCCCAATTAAGTGCAGTATTTTTTTTGATATCTTTTTTAAATTTTTTTGATATAAGCTTATAATAATACTTTGGTTCTAGACCTTTAGCTGGTCTAACAATTTTAATGTTTTGATCTGATATACTCTCGTTTTTTTTAACATTTTTGGTAACGTATATAGACCTTCTGAATATTATAGATCTTTTTTCATTTGTAGTAGGGCCATAAAAAATTTTTCCCAGACTTCTATATGCCCTTTCACACTCGGTAACAAGAAGCTTGAACTCTTGTGGTTCTAAAGAAAAAAAACTATCAACAGCCTTATCTTTTTTGCTAAGTGTAAAGTGTTTCTCTATTACAGTGGCTCCATTAGCAACGGCGGCAATGGCTGCTCCCACTCCCGGAGTATGATCTGATAGTCCTATATGACAACTAAATTTTTTTTTCATATCTGGAATTGTTAATATGTTACTTTCTTTAATTTGAGCAGGGTATGAACTAGTACACTTTAAGAGTGTAAGATTTTTGCAACCATTATTTCTTGCGCATTTAACCATCTCAGATATTTCTTTAATCGAAGCCATACCTGTGGATATTATTAAAGGCCTTTTAGTTTGTGCAACATGACTAATTAATGGGAGATGGTTATTTTCAAAAGAAGCAATTTTGTACATTGGTACTTTAAGTTGCTCTAAAAAATCTACAGCAGTTAAATCAAAGGGTGTACTAAATGCATATAATCCTAATTTTTTTGCTTTTTTGAAAATAATTTTATGCCACTCCCAGGGTGTTTGAGATTTTTTATATAGATCATATAGTTTCAGATTGTGCCATTTGCTTTTTTTGTCTGAAATAATAAACTCTTTAGAGTTAGAATTTAGGGTTATGCTTTCTGGTTTTAAAGTTTGAAGTTTAATTGCACTTGCGCCAGTCTTTGCTACTTCTTCAACAATTTTAAGCATTTTTTTTAATGAACCACCATGGTTTCCAGAAATTTCTGCTATTATGAAAGGACCACTATTATTATTTATAAAATCTTTCTTTAAAACTTTCATGACTATAGTCTTACAGGTATTTTTTTTTCATTTAAATATTTTTTGACATCTAAGGGAGTTTTTTTTGTAAAATGATAAATACTTGCTGCTGCTAATGCTGAAACATTTGTAGATTTAATTAAATCTAACATATTTTCAAAGTTTCCAGCACCTCCTGATGCAATAATTGGTATGTTTATAAGCTTGTTAGCTATTGTAATTGTATCTATATCATAACCATCCATAGTTCCATCTTTATCGATAGATGTTAAGATTATTTCCCCGACACCGATACTTTCTAATTCCTTTAGATAATCTTCAAATACTAAGTTTGATTTTACTTGGCCAGAATTTGACCATATTTCTATATTTTTACCTTTTTTTTTATAGTCAACAGAAATAATAATTGCCTGACTTCCAAAAATTTTACAAGCTTCTTCGATAAATTTGAAGTTATTTATTGATGCAGTATTAATACAAACTTTATCTGCACCTGATTTTAAGATACACGAAATATCTTCAATGGTTTTTATTCCACCACCAAAAGTTAAAGGCATAAAACATTCATTAGCTACTTCGTTGATTAAGTCTAAATCAATTCTTTTACCTAAGTTTGTTGCTGAAATATCTAGCAAAATTAACTCATCAACTTTCCTCAATTTATATATTCTAACTGATTGCATTATACTTCCAACAGTTCTCCAGCTATTAAAATTTATCCCTTTAACTAATTTATTATCTTTAAATAACAGAGTGGGTATAATTCGTTTTCTAAGCATTCTTATATATATTAAATCTCTAAAAAATTTTTTATAATCTGTAAACCATGATCTAAACTTTTTTCAGGATGAAACTGAACTCCAAAAACATTTTTGTGATTAATTACCGAAGTAAATTCGCTACAATAAGTTGAAGTTCCTATATTATTCAGCTCATCTTCACATATAAATTCATAAGAATGAACAAAATAAAAATCCGTATTATCTAAAATATTCTTGAAAATTTTATTTTTTTTTTTAATTTTAATTTGATTCCATCCAATGTGGGGTAGCTTGAACTCAGAACTTTTTTTTAACTTATTTACCAATCCAGGAATAATATTCAGTCCATTTGTTTCTTTATTATTTTCATACCCCTTAGTTGCAAGTAAATGCATACCCAAGCAAATTCCTAAAACAGGAGTACTTTTTATTGTTGCGGCTTCTATTAATATATCCGCTATTTGATTGTCATGAATTTTTTTCATGCCCTCATCAAAAGACCCTACACCTGGTAAAATTAAGTGACTAGCGCTAATAATATCTTCATGTTTATTAGATATTATAGCTTGATATCCAAAGTGATTTATTGCTCTTTTAACAGAGCCTACATTTCCAATATTGGAGTCTATTATTACAATTTTTTTATTATTCAATATTGTCGTAATTATTTTTGATTAAATTTCCGTTGTTATCATTCTGAAGTGTGCCATCTAGATTTTTTTTAAAAATTTTTTTATTAGTAAATTTATCACAAATATCATTAAACTCTTTTGTTGTTAATCCTGTATAATCAAGAATTTCTTCCAAACTCTTTCCCAGGTATGTATCAGGATATTTTCCACCTACAGTTCGTGAAAGTTCAATAGCTTCTTTTCTACTCATTCTTCCTCTTCTAATGGCTAACGAACTCCAATCTGACACTCTATCATAACCATATTTTAAGAATTTAAAATAATCATGAATTCTCATTTGATAGTTGTCTAAATTTTCATAACTAACTATGCTTCCTTCAACCCATTTATGGTAAGTAGTAAGTCCATTTTTGATTGAAAATTCAGCATTTTTATGACCATCCCAAGGTAAGTAGTGTCCTAAAAAAATGCCTACAATTCCATTTTTTTGAATTTCATTTTTATCTGGGAAAGTGTATGGCTGTAAATCAATATCTTTAACGCCTTCTTTTTTCCAATAATCCAAAATATCTGAACTTTTTAGACCGTTAGTTCTAAATGTTTCAAACCATTCGTCGTCATGTTTTTGGATAATATCATCAAAAAAATCTGAATTTTCTTTAGGGCCTCCATTTTCGTTTTCTGGGTTTTCGCCCCAAATTATTAGTGGTATACCCATTTTGATAGCAAATCTTGTTACAGCACAAGACACAGCAACCTCTTCAGTCCAAGTTATATCTCCAACAGTATTTAGTGCTAATTTATTTATTTTTTTTCTTAGAACTGGATTAGGACTAAATTCTAAGTAATCAACTCCTTTATACTTTAGGTTATCGATATTTTTTCTTCCAATTGGCGTAAGCATGTCAGTTGTAACTGTAATAAGCAAAGGTCTTAAGCCAAATTCTAAAACTTTAAGGGCTTGATAGGTACTATCCTTGCCTCCACTTGATGGAATTATACAGTCATAATTATTGTTGCTTTTATTTTTATATTTATCAAAAACTTTTATAAGTTCAGATTTTCTTTTATCCCAGTCAATATTTTTTCTTTGATCAAAATACTTACATCCAGAGCAAATACCATCTTCGCCTATCTCAGTATGAGGGCGCGTCTCAGGAATAATACATTTTTTGCAGTATTTAATATAATTAATATTGTTCATAAATGTTTAAAAAAAATTGGGTTTTGAGAATTAGTAATTAGATTTATAAGTCTTCATTTGATTGTTTAATTTTTTTATCATATATACTACGAATTAATCATAAATAAAAATGAAAAAGAAATCCAATCATTTATCAATTATAAACAAGATCGAAAATGTAAGAAAAAAAAATAATAAAAACTGGATGGATATTTTAAGAATAGCTTTTAGCCATGCTCCAAATGAAGCTGCCAAAGTTTTAGCTGAAATTTATAAAGAGGATAAAAAGCTAAATAATTTAGCAAAGCAACTTACAAAGAATATATAATATTAGCTGAAGATTAAATTCTGATTTCATTAGCTGGTACCACGCTACAATATTATGACAACTGTTAATTTATTGAGATATGAATTTAGAAGAAGAATTACAACTTTTTTTTATTAATTGACTCAAACTTTATTTCTGCAATTTGCCAATCTTGAATTGTGTCAATATCATGAACTCGATTAGGATTTATTAATATAGGCATAGCATTTTCACTAATTATTGGCTTATTTTCTAACCACGCATCTGTAACACCCCAATAAAATTGACCAGCATCATGGAAGGCTTCTTCTAAATCTTGAGATCTAGAATTATAATGTTTGGGATAAAACATCTCTATTTTTTTATTTTTTTTTATTCTAAAAGATCTTTGAATTGGATAAGTATAATTCGTTGCTGAAAATGTATATTCTGGTTTAAATTTTTTCAAAATTTTCAAACCGTATTTTAGGTCTTTTGATTTAATAAAAGGTGCAGTTGCATAAATACAGCAGACATATTGTGGTTTTTGACAATTTTCAATTTGCCATCTTACTGCATGAGAAATTACAGGAACTGTTCCAATATAATCATCTGAGAGTATTTTTGAGCGCATAAAGGGCACATCTGCACCATAACTTTTTGCTAAATCACTTATTTCAACATCATCTGTACTAACAATAATTTTATCAAAACATTTGCTTGCAATAGCTTGTTGTATAGACCAAGCAATAATTGGCTTTCCACAAAAATTTTTTATATTTTTCCTGGGAATACGTTTGCTACCACCTCTAGCAGGTATCACACAAAGATTCATTAAGTCATCACTTTTTTTATAGTTTTAACAACATATTCTTGATGTATATCTAGTAGTGTTGCATACATCGGAATACTAATAACTTCTTGATAAAATTTTTCAGCTTTAGGAAAATCATTTTTTTTAAAACCTAAATTTTCATAATATGGATGTCGATGAACTGGTATATAATGTAGATTTACTGCAATATCATTTTTTCTTAATTCGTTGTAAACTAGCTTTTGAGTTTTGGCACCCGAACTAAACTTGACAAGAACTGGAAATAGGTGATAGCTAGAATATGCTGAAGGAGACTGCCAAGGTAATGTAAGTGGTAGTTTTTTAAGATTAGTATAATAAAATTCAGCTATTTTATGACGTTGCTTTACAAATTCATCTAAACGCTTCATTTGATTTAAACCCAGTGCTGCCTGAATATCATTCATTCTATAATTAAAACCAAGATCAATTTGCTGATAATTCCAAATTTCATCCTCAGATTGTTTCTTCATTTTTATTTTGTCATTTGTAATTCCATGAGTTCGTAATCTTAAAATTTTATCAGCAATTTCCTTATCATTGGTTAGCGCCATGCCTCCTTCAGCACTAGTAATAATTTTGACCGGATGAAAGCTAAAAACAGTGATATCGCTGTAAGCACATGAACCAACTTTAATTTTTTTATAAGATGCTCCAATTGCATGTGATGCATCCTCTATAATCTTAAAACCATATTGTTTAGAGAGGGCATGAATACTGGGCATATCACAGGGTTGCCCTGCAAAATGCACTGGTATTACTATTTTTGGTAATTTACCTAATTTTTCTGCTTGTATTAATTTTTCTGATAGTGCGTCAACACTCATGTTGTAAGTTTTTGGATCAATATCAACAAAATCTACATTCGCACCACAATAGCGACCACAATTTGCAGAAGCTACAAAAGTATTAGGTGAAGTCCATAACCAATCTCCAGATCCTAGTCCTAGTGAAATACAAGCAAGATGGAGGGCACTTGTTGCACTATTTACGGCTATAGAGTAAGAGGAGCCACAATAGTTTGCAACTGATTTCTCAAACTTTGGTACAGTTGGGCCTTGTGTTAAAAAATCTGAACGTAAAACCTTTTCAACTTCATGAATATCAGACTCGGTTATTTCTTGTCTCCCATAAGGTATCATACTTTAAATTTTACCAATTAATTTTAGATTGACCTTAATCCATTTTTGTAAGTCAATTTTTGTCATCCATTCTTTATTATTATTACTGCTGTAATCAAAATTTTCAGAAACTTTTTTTCCATTTTTAATACGCAGATTATCTTTTCCCCATTCGTGAATCTTGGGTAAAATTTTATAATAATTTAAGTATTCGTAGGTTGAATAACTATCATCACTACTAATCATTTGTTCATGTAATTTTTCTCCTGGTCGAATTCCTATAATTTTAAGACGGGCTTTTGGTGCAATTACCTTTGCAATATCTGTTACTTTCATAGATGGAATTTTTTTTACATAAATCTCACCTCCCACCATATTTTTAAAAGCTTGCCACACAAATTTAACACTTTGATCAAGTGAAATCATAAAGCGTGTCATTCGTTCATCAGTAATCGGTAATTCATTTTGATCTTTTAATGATAAAAAAAATGGTATAACAGACCCTCGAGAGCCCATAACATTTCCATATCTCACAACTGAAAAACATGTTTTATGACCACCTGCATAAGATGAATTACTTGCAACAAACAATTTATCTGATGCTAACTTTGTTGCCCCATATAGATTTATTGGGCTACTGGCTTTATCAGTTGAAAGAGCTACCACTCTTTTAACTTTTTGATCAATACTAGCATCTATAATATTCATAGCTCCGTTAATATTAGTTTTTATGCATTCAAATGGATTGTATTCTGCAGTAGGTACAATTTTTGTTGCAGCTGCATGAACTACAAAATCTACACCATGTAATGCTCGATGGAGTCGATTTTTGTCTCGAACATCCCCTATAAAAAATCGAACTCTAGGGTCATCTTTAAATATTTTTTGCATCTCCCATTGTTTCATCTCATCACGTGAAAAAATAACTAAACGTTTAGGATTATATTTTTTAAGTGTGAGTGGAACGAAACTATGCCCGAAAGAACCTGTTCCACCTGTAATTAATATAGAAGAATTTTTTAGCATTATTTTATTTATTAATTACTAGCATTTATGTGAGAGTTTTCATCAGTTTTAATCAATTTTTCAAATGTCCCTTGGTCCTTTATTTCACCTTTTTCTAACAAAAAAATTTTATCACATTTTTTTAATGTACTTAAACGATGAGCAATTATTATAATTGTGATACTTTTGCTAAGATTATTTACTGCATCCATTACTGCTTTTTCAGTTTGATTATCTAATGCACTCGTTGCCTCATCCAGGATGAGTATTCCTGGATTATGGTATAAAGCTCTTGCAATTCCTATTCGTTGTCGTTGACCTCCAGATAATCTTATCCCTCGTTCACCTATTGTAGTTTGGTACTTTTTAGGCAATTCTTCAGTAATAAAATTATGTATATTTGCAATTTTAGCAGCATTTTCAACTGCCTCTAAATTTATATCTTTAGCATCAATTCCAAAAGCAATATTAGCTAATATCGTATCATCAGAGAGATAAATTTGTTGTGGCACATAACCTATAGATCGTTGCCACGATCTAACGTTTTGTCTTGTAATAATCTTTCCATCAACTTCTAAAGTTCCTTTCTGAGCTTCAAGTAACCCTAATATAATATCGACAGTTGTAGTTTTGCCACAACCAGTAGCCCCTATTAAACCAATTGTATTATAAACAGGAATGGTTAGATTAATATTTTTTAATGTCGATAAAGAAGTATTAGGATAATTAAAATGAATGTTATTTAATGAAATAGATTTTTTCATTTCTAGAATATTCTTATCTTGACCTGTTTGAATAGGTTTAAGGTTTTTAAGATCATCATATAATTTATCAAGAGTAGGACCTACAAAAGTAAGTTTACTAAATGAACTATAAATTATTTGAAATGCTGGTAACAAACGATAGGCAGTAAAAACATATAACGAAATGATTGGTAAAGAATTTGTGAAACTACCTGTTTGCTTTATAATATAAAGTAATATTAACAAAATACCTCCAAAGGCGATAGATTCTAGAATTAAACGAGGAAATAGAGATGTGACTTCTTGAGATGCTTGAACTAATCCATATTTTTTTGCAGAGTCTGAGAAACTGTCAACATAAATCTTCTCTAAACCTGCCAGTTTAATTTCTTTTGTACCACCAAAAGCATCACCGACAACTCTATAACGTAATTGATTAGATTCTAAACGTTTCTTTCCAATTCGATTTAGATATTTACGAAGAAAATAAAAAATAATTCCATAAGTTGTACCAAGTGAAAAGGTAACAATAAAAGCAAGTTTTGCATCAACTATAATTAACAAAATTATAAGTGCAATTGCTACCATTCCTCTAGCAATCATATTAATTAATGGATAAAAACCCAAAATAATTACTTGACTTACTTCTGCTAAAATACTTTTACCAATTTCAGAAGAGTGGTGATTTAAAAAATAGCTATAAGGCTGATGCAAATATCTCTCAAATAAACGCTTACTAATAGAGTATTCACGCATTAAAACAAAATGAATTGACAAGTATGAAGTGAAGGCTGCAAAAGAAAGTGATAGAATTAATGTAAAAAACATAGCTATACCAAGTATAAAGGTAAACCTTCGAAAACCCTCTTCTACTCCAAATACATTGATCAAAGTCCAATAGGCAGTATTTAAAATTATATTTGTTTCAATGAGATCTGGATTTGATAGCACTGCTATAAACGGCAATATAGATGCGACACCCAACATTTCTAAGAATGCCATAATTGTAAGCATTGCTACCAATAATAATGCATATTTGCGCTCATGAGGAGTGAGTAGAAATATCAATTTTTTGAAATTTTGCATAATTATTAATTAGATTTTAGTAAATTCTTAAAAGAATTTTGTTAAATATTATTAATCAATAAAAGATGTTATACTTATTAATAATTATATTTTCAATGTTTAGTATAAGATAATTAAAAAATTAGATAGGTGTAAAGTGAAATTTTCATTTTTAGGTGTTGATATTACAATAAAAAAAAAGCATGAAAAAAATAAATTATCATTGAATGATTTAGATCATGTTAATGATCAGTTGCTGCTATATTTAAGAAACCTTAGTGAGGATGAAATTAATTATAGAATTCAAGATGTAACATGCACTCTTAATCAAGGTGTCAAAAAAGTTAAAGAAATACTTTTAAATAAAGGTATTGTTATTATACCTGATTTTATCCCTGCGAGTTCAATAAGCAATATTTCAGAAGATTTAAATAAAATTAGAGAAAAGATTACAACTTTTAAATCAAGTGGTCAGCTTTTTATTGATGAGGCTAATATACTATTTCAAAAAGGTAATATTAAAGTTAAGGATTATATTACACTTGCCAACTACAAAAAGGCTGTGGCAACTATTCGTGATGGTCAAGATATGGGTATGATTGATATTTTTAATGCTGATAAATGGTATTTTTCTATTGGAGATCTATTAAGACCATACTTTAAAAATGAAATCCTTACAGAAATAATAAAAAATAATAATGATAATCTTCAAGCTAAAAATCTTAATCTATATTTAAATGATGGAGTTACAAAAACTAGAGGATTTCATGTTGACTCATATACAAAACAGTTAAAAGGTTTTGTGTACCTAGAGGATTGTTTAGATCTTAAATGTGGTCCATATACATATGTAAAAGAAAGCCACTTGGACTCACCTTTGGCAAAAATAAATAAAAAGATTTGTAATACTCTTCCAAACGAAACTGAAACACCAATAGTTTTGTGTCATAATATTGTGCCAGCTTTAGCAAAAAAGGGTACGCTAGTTATTTCAGATCAAGGAGGAAGTCATCGAGGATTTCCTCAAACTAAAGGTTACAAAAGAACTGTTGGAGTAATGAACTTTGTTTAAAATATTTATTTGATAAAATTGTTAAATTTTTTATACATTAATTCTGTGAGATTTAAATTAATTAGGTTAAAGTATATGAATATATATTTTAATAAAATAACAACTTGGCCTGTATATTAAAACTACCAACTGAAAATAGTAAAGGTGTAATTTCTTTTACAAGCATAGAATATCTTTATCAGATTTATAAAATAAATCATACAAAACAGTTAATTAAAGCAATAAAAGATAATTGGATCATTTGCTATCATCCCAATTGGGAAGATAAAAATTTCGAAACTACAGATATTTTTGATGCAGTTATATCAAACAAAAGTTCGTTTGCCTTTAAGTCAAACAATACAAATTTAAATATTCCAATTATAGATACTGGCTCTAATAGAATGTCACCTTTTCATTTTAAATTACAAAAAGAAAAAAAATGGGATTTTTTTCATGTTTCAAGATATGAACCTAGAAAAAACATAAAAGGATTCTTTAATATAGTAAAATCAGCGTTCAAAATTAAGAATGATCTTAATGGAATTTTACTTATTTCGGTTGAGCCTAAAAAATTGAAAGAAATTAGAAGTTTATATAATAATTTTTTTACAGAAATAGAAAGAGACAAATTTGAGCTAATAACTATAGATTATAACTTGCCATTTCCATTAAGTAAAAAAATTTTAGCACATTTCTACAATTCATCCAAAGTATCTCTTAATACACATTTAAATGAACCTCATGGTAGAGTAGTAGGATATTGTTTGGCGGCAGGGTTACCTGTTGTGGGATTTAGTGATTTGATAAGAATGGTTCCCGAGAACCTAAGAAAACAACCTCTTTTCTTTGTCAGTGATAATGAAAAAGATTTAACAAATTTATTAATTAAAGCAATAACTTATGTAGACTTAGAGTATGATATTGAATTTCATAAAAATACTTCAAATATGTATTCAGAAGTTAATCAGTCTATTTTTTTAAAAAAAGAGTTAATTTCAAAATTTGATTTAGATAATATAAGCTGGTTTTTAAATAATTTAGATTTACGCTTAGCTTCACATTTTTTATGTGAAAAAAGTTCAAATGGTCACTATCAGAGTGTATTGAACCTTCTGTACTATTTGTTGAACAAAAAGAAAAAATTGTCTTTTTTATCCTCTGAAAGTAATGATTTAGATATTGAGTCTAATATTGTGAGGCATTTGAATATTACTAAAATCTACAAACCTATAAACATAAAATTATTTGATTACATAGTAAGTAGAAAAACTATAATAAATGAAATTATTGGAAAAATAATTACTAATATGAAAAAAGTATTACCAAACTTTATTATTAAGATTTTAAAAAAAAAATTTATAGCTAAATGATTTTAATATTTAGAAATATTAATTTTAACACAAAAATATAGTGAAAAAATATAAAGTTACTTTTTTATTAGATAAATCAAACTTATGGTTTGAAAAACAATTAAAAAAACATGATTTTAAATTAAATAATAAATACATATTTAAGATTTCTAAAAATCCAAAAAACATTAAAAATCAAAATATTGTATTCCCTTTATCCTACACAAAAATATTACCTGAGGATTTTTTACAAAAAAATGAGTTAATATTAGTTGCTCATCCAAGCAAACTTCCAAAAGATAAAGGTTTTGCTCCACTACAATATCAAATCCTAAAAAATAAGAATAAAGTTTATATGTCATTAATTAAGGCGGTAAAAGAAGTAGATGCTGGACCAATTTATTTTCAAAATTCTTTTGTATTAAATGGCACAGAATTATCCGATGAAATTAGATACGTGCAAGGAATACAGTTTTTAAATATAATTAAAAAATTTCTTATAAAATATCCAAATGTAAAACCGACCAAGCAAATTGGGAAAGGGAATTTTAATAAAAGAAGGTATCCAAAAGATAGTCAATTGAATATTAATAAAACTATAAAACAACAATTTAATCACTTAAGAATAAATGATAATGAGCTTTATCCATCATTTTTTTATTACAAAGATCAAAAATATATAATCAAAGTCTTTAAAGAATAAACTTATTACAATTTTTTAATTGTATTAAATCAAATAGGAATTTATCATAATCCATTTTTAAAGATAGGAATAAATAATTGATACCGTTTAATAAACCAGCATGCACAGGAAATGAAGAGCAGTATGTATTGAAAGTGATGCGTAGTGATAAAATTTCTAGCAATGGATTTTTTGGAAAAAAGTGTGAAAACTGGTTTGAGAGAAAATTAGGTTGTTATAAAGCCTTACTTACCCCCTCCTGTACAGCAGCCTTGGAAATGGCGGCAATTTTGATAAATGTTAAAAATGGTGATGAAATTATTATGCCGAGCTATACATTTACAAGTACTGCAAATGCATTTGTCCTTCGTGGAGCTAAAATTGTGTTTATTGATATTCGTCCAGACACAATGAATATCGATGAAAATAAAATTAAGGCAGCAATAACATCTAAAACAAAGGCGATTATCGCAGTTCATTATGCAGGTGTAAGCTGTGATATGGATTCAATTATGAAAATTGCAAATCGTTATGGTTTATTTGTAATAGAGGATGCAGCACATGGCGTCATGAGCACATATAAAGGTAAACCGCTTGGAACTATTGGGCATCTTGGGACCTATAGTTTTCATGAAACGAAAAATTTTACGAGTGCAGGAGAAGGAGGATTATTAATAATAAATGACAAAAAGTTTGAAAATCATGCTGAAATTTTTAGAGAAAAGGGCACAAATCGAAGTCAATTTTTTAGAGGCATGGTGGATAAATATAGTTGGGTAAATCTTGGTAGTAATTGTCTTTTAAATGAATTAAGTGCTGCATACCTTTGGGGCAATCTTGAAAAAGCAGATGAGATAAATAAGTCTAGACTAAATATTTGGCAAAAATACTATGACGGATTAAAAGAGCTTGAAAATAAAAAATTGATAGAGTTTCCAAGTATTCCAGATGAATGTGTTCATAATGCCCACATGTTTTATCTTAAAGTTAAAGATTTGGAAAATAGGAATAAACTCATACAATATTTAAAGGGAAATAATATTATGTCTGTTTTTCATTATGTTCCTCTCCATTCAACACCTGCTGGTGAAAAATTTGGTAGATTTTGTAATGAAGATAAATTTACAACTCAAGAAAGTGAGAGACTTTTAAGGCTGCCCATGTACATAGGTTTAGAAAATAATAATGTATTAAAAATAATAAATACAATTCTAAATTATTATAAAAAAACAGTTTAAAAAATTAATTAATCTAATTTTAGAAAAAAACTTTAAAAATTTTCAAACTTTTAATAATAAAAGTAATAAAGATAAAATAATTAAAAATCTTTCATCATATTTTGATGTTTTTTTTAAAAAAATTTTAAAGTAATTTAACTTCTTTAATTTTAGTAGTTTTTAATCCTTCAGTATTTTTAAGGCCATATTTTTCTTCTACACGAACTCTATCATTAAAGTGTGGAGTTGAAGCTTCTATAATTGTACAATTTGTTATTGCCTCTTCTTGATGAATTAACCTTGGAGGAAAATGAAAACATGATCCTTTTTTTAATAAAATTTTTTATTTCAATAGTATTATTTTTTAATAAATAAATATTTTTACCTTTAAGAATTAAATCAAGGAAATAATTCTTTAGATTGATCCAAAACTTAATAAAATAATACTTTTCACTCTTCTCACTTGTAAATCTTTTTATAGTTTTAGATTGATATTCTCTAAAATAAAAATCTATTACTTTTTCGTAATTAACAACTTTTCTATTTAAGACAAATTTATATTTGATTTTATTTAATTGTTTAATTATTTTCAGATGAAAAATTAATTGTGCTAATTCATATAGCAATCTGTAGTTAGCTCTATAAAAAAGTTTTTTATTATTTTTTCCATTTTTAATAAATTTTTTAATATAAAGATTTTTGCAATATTTTCTTATTTTATATAGTTCATATGAATTTCTTTTGAAATCAAATCTCGATTTGTAATTTTTTAAGTAGTCTACTATATCAATGGGTAAGACTGGGAAAATCTTTTTTTGAGACATTTTTTTAGAATATATTTATTTTTTTTTAAGATATAATTTTTTTAGATGAAAAAAAAAATCTTTATAACTACCTCAGTCATAATTGTTATTTTTTTTAGCTTATATCTAAACATTAATAGTCAAATCGGTAAAAACGAAAAAAATAATATTTTTAATTTTCTATCAAATTTTTTTACTTATCAACAAAAAGTTAAAATAAGAGATTTTGTTTTTTCTCATAAAAATCAAAATTTACTGAAAAAAGAAATTAAAGAACTAAATTTTTACAAAAGCCAATTATTAGAAAATACTAAAATTATTGAGGATGATGTCAAAAAAAATCTAATATCAATAAATTATAGTCTCTTAACCGAAGGTAAATTAAAATTGATTGATAATGATTATAAATTTAAAAAATTTTCCACAAATAAAATAATTAGTGGGATATGGACAGATACTGGGGGTAGTACTTATATAGATAACCATAAAAACAAAATTATTATTGGGAGTGCCAAAGGAATATTTGGTTATACATCCATAGAAAATTACTTAAAAAATGATTTTGAATTAAATATATTCAAATCAAATTTTGGTGACATAGTTAATTATGATAAATTTTATCAAAATAATGATTTAAGCATTAAAGACATCATGGTCCATAATGATAAAGTCTATGTATCTTATGTTAATGAGCATAGAGATGACTGTTATAATTTAAATATAATTAGAGCAGATATAAATTATGATTTTTTATATTTTGAAAATTTCTATTCTCCTTCTGAATGTATAGATAAAAATAATTCATATGGTGAATTTAAGTCTGTTCAAGCTGGTGGGAGAATAGTTATAAAAAATGATAATATATTATTTTTTTCTATAGGTGAATTTAGATTTAGAGATAAAGCACAAGATAAAAATTCAATATTTGGGAAAATTTTAGAAATTAATTTATTAAATAAACAAACAAAATTAGCCTCGATAGGTCATAGAAATGTTCAAGGTTTAAAATATTTAAAAGAAGATAAAATTTTGATTTCGACAGAACATGGTCCAAAAGGTGGTGACGAAATTAATATTAATAATCTCAATAGGACTGATAATAAATTAAAGAATTTTGGATGGCCAATAAGCTCTTATGGTGAGCATTATAATGGAAAAAATAATGATGAAAAATATTTAAAAGCTCCGTTGCATAAATCTCATATAAATTATGGTTTTGCTGAACCTGAAGTATACTTTGTTCCATCAATTGGTATATCTGAACTAGAAATTTTAGATAAAAATTTTTTTAAAGATCAAAAAAAGGATATTCTACTAGCGTCATCTTTAAAGGCAAAAAAAATAATCTTCTATTCTATTCAAGAAAATAATAAATTAAATTTTTTAAATGAAATAAATATTGGAGAAAGAATAAGAGATTTAAAATTTTTAAAAGATGAAAATATTTTGATTTTAACTTTAGAAAATTCGTCCTCAATTCTGTTTATTTATTAAATTTTTTAATTTTAAAAATTCTTTTTTATAATGAATTTCTTTTGCACTTGCTGGGATTGCTCCTATATGGTTAGATATTTCATATCTTGTGTGAAAAATTTTTGACTTGAATGCAAATAAACCAGTTTCTTGACCATGTTTATCGAATGATCTTACTTCGTCAAATTTATCTTTTTTAATTTGTTTGATTAAGTTTTCTACATTCTGCTTTGTATGAAATGGAGAATTTGCTAAAACTGATAATACATATTTAGTTTTAAATTTTAATGTTCCATATGAATATTTTAAAACTTCAAATAATTGTTCTTCATCTATAGTTTTATTAGGTCCTCTCCATATAACATTAATTTTCTTTTTCTTACAAAACGCTAATATTTTTTGTGAGTCGGTTGCTATATATATGTCTTGAGTTTTCAAAACATCATAAAAACATTTAATACTATGCCAAAATAATGGTTGTTTATTAATAAGTAAAAGATTTTTATTTTTTAATCTGATTGAATTTTTTTTTACTGCAATTATAGCAATTATTTTTTTCATATTTTATCTATTACTATAAAAAGAGAATTCATATGAGTATCTTGTACTGATCTATAATCTATAATGTTAATTTTAAGATTTTTAAACTCATTTAAAAAATTTATTCTATTATAAATTTTCAAATGTGGAGTTCCAAAATTTTTTTCGTTTACATTACCTTCTGGAACTATATGAATAACTCTTTTTTTTGAAACTCTTATACTTTCTTTGATAGCTAAAATAGGCTTCTTTAGATGTTCTAAAACATGCGAAGAATAAACAGTATCAAAATAGTTATTTTTAAATGGTAATTTGTATATATTGCCCTTAATAACTTTTAAATTTCTTTTTTTCCAAACTTTTTCTCCACTGTTACCTCCTTCCAATCCCAATATTTCTATTTGGGGATCAAAAAGTTGATTTAAACCCATCATTAGTCCTGTTCCACAACCAATATCTAAAATTTTTTTTCCTTTTATCGATTTGTAAAGTTGTCTCCAAAGCTTAATATTTGTATCGTAAAAAGTCCATCCTTCTTCATTAATTAATATTTCTTTTAAATTATAATGAGTTTTTTTCATAATTTTTAAAAATATTTTTTTGTAATTGGTTCATCTTTTAAAATATCTATTTTTAATTTTTTTCCCAAAACCTTATATGTATCTCTGACTGGTATATACGTTTTATGAAAAATTTTACCAGATATATTATTTAGAGATACTTTATCTCCTTTTTTTAAGTTTTTATTAACAATTATTGATTTACCCAGCCTGAGAAATACTTTTTCTTTTCCTAATAAAGAGTTTTTCTTTGGTTTTAGCATTAATCTTACTCTTTCAGTATCTCTTACAAATTTTTTAAATCCATCAGGTTCTAATGAAAAATTATGATCACTTCCTTTTAATGTTCTGTCAAAGGTTACGTGTTTTTCAAAAACTCTTGCTCCAAGCAAATAAGCAACTGGTCCCGACAGAATTCCTGTAAAATGATCTGAATTTCCAATAATACAATATGGAAATAACTTTTTTAATTTTTTTAAATTTAATAATCCTAAATTTTTATCTGGACATGGGTATTCTGAAACACAGTGCATCAATATAATTTTAACTTTATTTTTTCTTAAAATTTTTATTGATTGTTTAATTTGATCAATATTTGCTCCTCCAGTGCTAATAAAAACGGTTTTGAATTTTTTTCCAATTAAATTTATAAAAGGCAAGTTTCCAATTTCAAATGAAGATATCTTTACAAAATTAAGCTTAAGTTTTTTTAATAATTCAACGCTAGGTTCATCAAATGGTGTAGACATAAATTCTACTCCATTTTTCTTACATTCAAATTTAATTTTTTTAAGATCCTTATAAGAAAGTTCTAACTTTTCTCTGTGTTTACCATAAGTTTTTGCAAAAGAGTTAACACTAAAGTAATCTTTTTTAAATGCTTCGGTTGAGAACAAGTATTTATTATTTCTATTTTGAAATTTAATTATGTGAGCACCAAGCTTAGAAAAGACCCTAACATATTCCAAAGCTTTTTTTAATGATCCTTGATGATTTTGTCCAACTTCAGCAATAAATATAGGTTTAATTTGATTTTTTTTAATATTAACCATTCAGTATGAGTATACTTTTTAATCAATAATTTTAATTAAAATAAAAATTTTTTTCAGTGCATAAATCAAGCCAATTGAGCTATTAGTACTGGTCAGCTGCACGCATTACTGCGCTTCCACATCCAGCCTATCAACGTGGTGGTCTACCACGGCTCTATAGGAAGAA